>ERZ1032603.3-NODE-3-length-30466-cov-7.801453_pt1 | contig 30466 bp, 32 predicted proteins | sample MGYA00518742_ERZ1032603 | MGnify/ENA primary metagenome ERZ1032603 (study PRJEB33718, sample SAMN03160249) | human skin metagenome | collected 2013-08-02 | study: EMG produced TPA metagenomics assembly of the PRJNA266117 data set (Human skin bacterial metagenome and...
GCTTTTTTTCGTGCCGTAGTCGATACCGTTAAGTTGATTCATTTTTCGCTCCAGTCCTTGCTGTTGTGGCGCACCTGTGACGAAAAAAGAATACGTCGCATCAGACCAGGAGGACAGGATCAGATTTCGCATATTTTCCATATCAGATGGCGGCCCTGGGGGTAAAACCCGGGCGCATACCTATCTGATATGTAATCCGCCGTCGTTCTGCTTCTGTTCAGGGATTGCTGACCTGCCTTAATGTCTGCTCGTGACAGAACCGTTCCCGTGTAACTGGTACGCGTGGCGTGCTTTTCCTAACGAGAGAAACCAATATGAATATGAGCGATTTTCCTAACCGGGCACATGGCGATACCGGTCGTAGTGTCATTACTGGCAGTTTGGTGGCATTGGTAACGCCTATGTATCCCAATGGAAGGCTGGATCTGGAAGCTTTCCGGAACTTGATTGACTGGCATGCCGATGAGGGAACTGATGGCATCGTTGTAGCTGGAACGACGGGCGAGTCCCCAACTATCAGCCCTGAAGAGCATGGGGAATTGATACGGCTTGCCGTCGAACATGCGGCCGGCAGATTACCCATCATCGCCGGTACCGGTGCGAATTCGACCGCGGAGGCGATTGAATTAACCGAGTTTGCCCGTCACGTCGGCGCGAGTGCGAGTCTATCAGTGGTGCCATACTACAATAAACCAAGTCAGGAAGGCCTGTACCGCCACTATTGCAAGATTGCAGAAACAGTCGATATGCCTCTGATTCTGTACAACGTTCCAGGACGTACTGTGGCCGATCTGGAACATCAGACGGTAATGCGCTTGTCGCAGGTGCCAGGTATCGTTGGGATCAAGGATGCCACTGGCAATATAGCGCGGGGTTTGATGTTATTGCGTGACTTGCCGCGCTCTTTTTCTGTTTTTAGTGGGGATGACGCGACCGCTGCGACGCTGATACTAGCTGGTGCACGCGGAAATATTTCAGTTACTGCCAATGTTTTGCCCGGCATGATGAAAGCCCTGTGTGATGCAGCATTACGGGGAGATGTACAGCAAACGCGGGAGCTGGATGATTTGCTGGCACCCATTAATCGTGCACTTTTCATCGAATCAAACCCCATTCCGGTTAAATGGGTTTTAGCGCAGTTAGGGCGCATTTATGAAGCTTACCGTTTGCCACTCACGGAGCTGAATCAGCGTTTTCATACGGACGTACGGCTGGCGATGCAATCGGTGGACGACAAGCTGATTTGCACTTGATAGCTACTTACTTAAATACGCTTTAAGCAGCTTGCTCATTCGAGTGGACTGGCTTAAAGCGTATTGAGGGCCTGCCGGAGTAGCACGCTGGCTTCTTCTATTTGTGCGTCGGATACGGTCAGCGCAGGTAAAAAACGGACGACGTTCGGCCCGGCTATCAATAGCATTAATCCAGACTTCTCCGCTGAACGTACGACTTCTTGCGAACGACCAGCGTAGGCATTTGATAAAACCATCCCCAGCATTAATCCTTTTCCTCTGACTTTAGAAAATATGTGAGGGTAGTCGGAGACGATTGCTTGCAATGCGGTATGTAACTTGATCCCTGCTTCTTTAACTCGCTTCAGGAAATCGGCATGTTTGATGATATCTAGAACGGACTGGGCTACGGCAGCGCCTAATGGATTGCCGCCGTAGGTAGAACCGTGACTTCCTGGCTGAAATGCCTGGGCGACCTTATTACTTGTGATCATGGCTGCAATCGGGAAGCCATTTCCCAATGCTTTTGCTGCGGTCAGGATATCCGGCGTGATTCCTGTGTCCGTGTAGGAAAACAATGTGCCGGTGCGTCCCATGCCGGTTTGTACCTCATCAAAGATAAGCAGGGCTTGGTGTTGGTTGCAGCATGTACGCAGTGTACGAAGGAATTCTGCGCTTGCCGGCAAGACGCCACTTTCTCCCTGTATGGTTTCCACGACAACCGCACATACATCCCCGCTTATAGCATTGAGTGCCGCCTCGCAATCATTGAACGGGATATGGTCGATTTTTTGCGGCAAGGGTCCGAAACCAGATCGGTACTGGCGTTGCCCGCCAACCGATACCGCAAACAAGGTGCGGCCATGGAAAGAATTGACACATGAAACAATGCGCGATTTTCCTGCGCCGTGGGTGAGCAGAGCATGCCTGCGTGCCAGCTTGAAAGCAGCTTCGTTGGCTTCTGCTCCGGAATTACAGAAGAAGACCCGGTCGGCAAAGGTCGTACTCACGATGGAACGTGCCAGCTGTAACGCCGGCTCGGTTGTATAGCCATTGCCGGTATGCCATAAGAGGCCGGCCTGAGCTGTGAGCGCCGCGGCCACCTCGGGATGCCCGTGCCCGAGTCCGGTGACGCCTATGCCTGAGGTGAAATCCAGATAACGCTTGCCTTGCTGATCCCACACGTCCAGGCCAAGCCCCCGCACCGGGATCATTGCACTTGGCGCATAGGTTGCGATCATGACTTCATCAAAGGTCTTGCGATTGATGGCCGTGGCTCCTGATACGGGCGATGTGGCTGAATAAACGAGTTTCATCTGGGTAAGTGGCGGGTGGGGAAGTGTTTGCATCTTAAGGTCTGGGATTTCTCAGATACAGAATCAAACCCAGCAAAAAAACCATATCAATTATCCCGGCCATACGCTGATAGAACCTCCTTAAGCAAGCGGGATCCTATATTGGAAGTCTTCAGGCATCTGAATTGTAAAAATCGCACTGATCTGTATTTTTTATCGCGATCTGCTACTTTTTTGTACTGCTCAATCGGCTCACACTGCGCAAATTGGATGGGAATACACGTCATTCCCTAACGTAAAGAGGCAGTGAACAATGTACCGATATGATGATTACGACGCACAGCTAGTTGCCGAGAGGGTTGATGAATTTCGCGACCAGGTGGCGCGTCGCATGTCCGGAGAGCTTAGCGAAGAGGAGTTTTTACCGCTGCGTCTGCAAAATGGACTTTACATGCAGAAGCATGCTTACATGCTGCGCGTCGCCATTCCTTACGGCGTTTTGTCGTCGCAGCAATTGCGTATGCTGGCTCATATTGCACGTCATTATGATCGCGGTTACGGGCATTTCACCACGCGCCAGAATATTCAATACAACTGGATTGCGCTGGAGCAAGCGCCGGACATCCTGGCTGAGCTGGCATCGGTTGAGATGCACGCCATCCAGACTTCCGGTAACTGCGTGCGTAATATTACGACCGAGCAGTTTGCCGGTGTGGCTCCGGATGAAGTCCTTGATCCGCGCCCTTTGGCTGAACTGCTGCGGCAATGGTCGACACTGAACCCGGAGTTCGCTTTCCTGCCGCGCAAATTCAAAATCGCCTTGTCTGCATCCACCGAAGATCGTGCGGCCGTCAGAATGCACGATGTCGGTCTTTATCTGTACCAGACCCCGGAAGGCAAGAAGCTGCGGGTGTTTGCCGGTGGCGGTTTGGGGCGGACGCCCATCCTTAGCTCGATGATTCGCGATGATCTGCCATGGGAACACATGTTGTCGTATGTGGAAGCGGTTTTGCGTGTTTACAACCGTTACGGTCGTCGGGATAACAAATACAAGGCACGTATCAAAATACTGGTCAAAGCACTGGGTGCGGATGTGTTTGCAGCCGAGGTAGAAGAGGAATGGGCGCACCTGCGAGGCGGCCATTCGACATTGACCGAGCAAGAGTACGAGCGTGTTGCACGCTTCTTTGTCCCCGGTGAATACGAGCGCGATAACAGTAGTGTGTCGGACCTGGAACGCTATGCCGACAACAAGCGCTTTATGCAATGGTGTAAACGTAATGTGCGCGCTCACAAAGTTTCTGCTTATGCTTCGGTCACCTTGTCTACCAAGCCCGGTGCGGCAGTTCCTCCCGGTGATGTAACGGCTGATCAGATGGAAAAAATCGCGTCATGGGCCGAAGACTTTGGCTTTGGTGAAATACGCATAGCACACGAACAGAACGTCATTCTTCCCGACGTCAAAAAGTCGGATCTGTATGATCTTTGGTTGCTGGCCGAGGAAGCCGGTTTGGCCACACCAAATCGCGGTTTGTTGACCGATATGATTGCCTGCCCCGGCGGGGATTACTGTTCGCTGGCAAATGCCAGATCATTACCGATAGCCAGTGCGATTGCAGAACACTTCGAGAATCTGGATTTCCTCAATGACCTGGGTGACTTGTCGCTCAATATTTCAGGCTGCATCAATGCTTGTGGTCACCACCACATGGGTAACATCGGCATCCTGGGCGTGGATAAGGATGGTCAGGAGTGGTATCAGGTGACTATCGGTGGCGCGCAGGGAACCGAGTCTTCCTTGGGTAAAGTGATAGGTCCTTCTTTCAGGGCAGAGCAAATGCCGGAGGTGATTGAACGACTGGTAGATACCTATGTGGCGCAACGAATAGAGGATGAGCCATTTATCGATACCCTGAACCGGATCGGAATCGAGCCATTCAAGGCTGGGGTATATGGTCAACAGGTGGCAGCATGAGTAGTGATCTGAAAACCTTGATCCAGATAGTCAACGGCGTTCCGATTATCCAGGTCGATACCTGGCAACTCGTACGTGACGTCGAAGAAGCGCAAGTCATGCTTTCTGAGTCAACGGATGTTAATGCGATATTTCCATTGAGCGTATGGGCGCAGTTACCTACTGCATGCCGGGCACGGGTTCGGGCACTATGGATTTCACCGGATTACGCTTTTGAAGCGTCGATGGAATGGCTGGCACAAATGGAATTGATCGCGGTCGACTTCCCGTCGTTTCGCGATGGCAGAGGGTATAGCGTGGCTTATCTGTTGCGTACACGTTATGGCTGGAAAGGTGAATTGCGTGCGATTGGCGACGTATTGCGCGACCAGCTTAACTATATGCGGCGTTGTGGCTTTGATGTTTTTGTCCTACGGGCGGACAAAGATATCCAGGCCGCGCTCAAGAGCTTTAATCACTATTCCGTTCAGTATCAGGGCGGTGTTGACGAGCCGCTTCCCTTGTTTCGCCGACGGACTCCCTAGAAAATACTTTATTGGACGGACTGGAATCGCATAAGCTGGTCTGGTCGCAATGTTGAAGATAGATTGAGCAGGGCGCTATGAAACTATATGAAGTACTCGCGGAAGAGATTACCCAGTCTATCCAGTCCGGCGTACTGAAGCTGGGTGATCGCCTTACTTCGGTCAGGGAAACGAGTGTCAATCGCTCGGTCAGTCCATCTACCGTATTCCAGGCGTATTACTTGCTGGAAGCGCGTGGCTTAATTCAGGCGAGGGAGCGCTCTGGTTATTACGTAGTGGCGGGGTTGAAAGAATTTCCGCCGGAACCGGAAGTGCTTTCCAGGCCAGATGGCGATTCTACTTCGGTGGATGTCAGTCAGCTGATATTCGAAGTACTACAGTCGACCAAGACGCGGGATGTGGTGCCTTTTGGTTCTGCTTTTCCCAGTCCTATGCTTTTCCCTTGGGGGCGCTTGGGTCGCGCCATGTCCACCGCGATCAAACATATGGATCCATGGAGTACCGTGGATGACCTGACGCCGGGTAATGCAAACCTGCGCCGTCAGATTGCCTTGCGCTATATGGTGGAAGGCTTCCATGTGCACACCGATGAGATCGTCATTACCAATGGTGCATTAGAGGCATTAAATCTATGCCTGCAAGCAGTCGCAAGCCCCGGCGATTCAGTGATCGTCGAATCGCCGACTTTTTATGCCGCGTTGCAATCGCTGGAGAGACTAGGTTTGCAGGCGATTGAAGTACCGACGCACCCACGTGAGGGCATAGATCTGGCGGCCTTGGCATTGGCGCTGGAACGGCATAAGCCCAAGGCATGCTGGCTGATGACGAACTTTCAGAATCCGCTTGGCAGCCTGATGTCGGATCAGAAGAAACAAGATCTGGTTGCGCTGTTAGAGCTGCATGACGTGCCGCTGATTGAAGATGATGTCTATGCCGAACTCTATTTCGGTGATAAGCGTCCCTTGCCTGCGAAAGCTTTTGATACAAAAGGCCTGGTGATGCATTGTTCGTCTTTTTCCAAATGCCTGGCGCCTGGTTATCGGGTGGGTTGGGCTGCGCCGGGTCGATTTACTGATGTTGTGATCCGACAGAAACTGACGACCTCGCTTTCCGCATCGGCACCTGCGCAGGCCGCGATTGCCGATTATTTGGCGAAGGGTGGCTTTGACCGTCATTTGCGCCAATTACGCCATGCATTATCAGTACAGCAGAGTGCGATGATGCAAGGTGTGCTGCGCTACTTCCCCAGTGGAACCCGTGCTACCCGGCCGAATGGTGGCTATTTCCTGTGGCTGGAACTGCCGGAAGAGATCGATGCGCTGGAGATTCACCGCCAGGCCTTATCAATGGGGATCAGTGTCGCACCTGGTCCCATGTTCTCTGCGAAGAAGGAGTTCAGGAACTGCCTGCGACTTAATTACGGACATCCGTGGGATACGCATTTCGAATCGGCGTTGCAGGTGCTGGGCCGTATCGTGATTGCTAATCAGATTGAACACAAGAGGGTGCCTTAGAGGCAACTTTTTCATCCTTATTCATTTATTCCTAAAGACCACCAAGACGAATATGGATATTTCGCCTTATTTTTCTCTCGAGAAAATTTGCGCCAGCATGCGGCCACATTATGAAAGATATAAAAAGTGGAACATCGTTGTCGAAATTTCCGGAGATTCGCTATACGTTGAATGCGACGAAGACGTTTGTGCTTATTTGCCTCGTATAGTCGTGAGTGAACCACTTTCGATAGGGTTCCGGGATTTGCAGGTACCGGTTACAACTGTGTACCCGACTGCGGAATGTTGCATGCAGGCAGGGGTCGTGATTGCGCGCCAGTTTATCGATGCCAGATCTTAACGAATGATATTAAGTCGGCAATTAAAACGAAGAAAAAAACCATCTGATATGGTTTTTATTAAAGATCTGACTCTGTACTGATGCCCGACACGGCATGACAATCCTGGTACTGCTTCGCTTTATCTCTTATGAAGCCAGGACGTTACTGAGGTACATCATGTTAGGCCTGACCGCACTGGAACTCGCTCGTATCCAATTTGGTTTTACCATCTCGTTCCACATTATTTTCCCCGCAATTACGATAGGTTTGGCGAGTTTCCTGACTGTACTGGAAGCACGTTGGTTGCATACCAGAGATGAGGTGTATCGCGATCTCTACCATTTTTGGGCAAAGATTTTTGCGGTCAATTTTGGCATGGGTGTGGTCTCCGGATTGGTGATGGCATATCAGTTTGGTACCAACTGGAGTTTCTTTTCCAAATTCGCCGGCAGTATTACCGGCCCCTTGCTGGCGTATGAAGTGCTGACGGCTTTCTTCCTTGAGGCGGGATTCCTTGGTGTCATGCTGTTTGGCTGGCGTCGTGTCGGTGATGGCTTGCACTTTTTCTCGACTGCAATGGTCGCGCTAGGAACCCTGATTTCAGCGACCTGGATCCTGGCATCGAATAGCTGGATGCAAACGCCACAAGGATTTGAAATCATCGGTGGCCAGGTTGTACCAACCGATTGGTTCCAGGTCATTTTCAATCCATCCTTTCCTTACCGACTCGCGCACATGAGCGTTGCCGCATTCCTGGCGACGGCTTTGATGGTCGTCGCCTCAGCTGCCTGGCATTTGCTGCGCGGACGCAATACACCGGCAATTAGAAAAATGTTTTCCATGGGTTTGTGGATGATCCTGGTCGTTGCTCCCTTGCAGGCCGTAATAGGTGATTTTCATGGACTCAATACGCTCAAGCATCAACCCGCCAAGCTGGCGGCGATAGAAGGACATTGGGAAAACAAAGGTAAAGAAGCGGTGCCATTGATTGTCTTTGGCTGGCCGGATATGGCACGTGAAGAAACGCGGCATGCGATTGAAATTCCGCATCTGGGCAGCCTGATCCTGACGCACTCATGGAACGGGCAAATCCCCGGCCTTAAAGAGTTCGCTGCGGAAGACAGGCCCAATTCAACCATCGTATTCTGGTCCTTCCGCATCATGGTGGGCCTTGGCCTGCTCATGATCCTGCTTGGTGTGTGGAGTGTCTGGCAACGCTGGAAGGGATCTCTATGGGAGTCACGTTTATTCCTGCATTTCGCGGTGTGGATGGGGCCAACCGGACTGATCGCGATTCTGGCCGGTTGGTACACCACCGAGATTGGACGGCAACCCTGGACGGTATATGGACTGATGCGCACGGCTGACGCGGTATCCGCACATGGCGAGTTAGAGCTGAGCATCACCCTGATTCTCTTTGTAATTGTGTATATCGCAGTTTTTGGCACGGGCATCCGTTATTTGCTGCGCTTGATTCGCCTGGGTCCGGTGGAAAGGGAAGGTCGGGACCCGATTGACGGTGGCCCTGGTCATCAACGCCAGCCTATGCGTCCTTTATCTGCAGTCAGTGAGCAGGTATGAACTTGTCATCTATAGTCAGGAAATGAATATGGGTATCGATCTACCTTTGATCTGGGCCGTCATCATCTTGTTCGGCATCATGATGTACGTGCTGATGGATGGTTTCGACCTCGGGATCGGCGTTCTCTATCCGTTTTTTCCTGTGAAGGAAGACCGGGATATCATGATGAATACGGTCGCTCCGGTATGGGATGGCAATGAAACATGGCTGGTCCTGGGTAGTGCCGGTCTACTGGCTGCCTTTCCCCTCGCATACTCGATCATCTTAAGTGCGCTCTACCTGCCTTTGATCTTTATGCTGATCGGCTTGATCTTCCGCGGTGTCGCTTTTGAATTTCGTTTCAAGGCGCATGAACATGAGCGTCATGTATGGGACAAGGCTTTCTTTTTCGGTTCGCTGGCTGCGACTTTCTTTCAGGGCGTAGCGATGGGGGCATATGTGCAGGGTATCCCCGTGCTTGACCACGCGTATGCCGGAGGTGCCTGGGACTGGATAACACCATTCTCTATGTTCACAGGTGTTGGGCTAGTCGCAGCGTATGCATTGCTTGGCAGTACCTGGCTCATTATGAAGACCGAGGGTTCCTTGCAGAAACACGCTTATGCAATGAGCAAATGGCTGATCTACGTCCTGTTGGTTTTCATCGCAGCGATTAGTTTCTGGACGCCGTTTATCGATACAACGATCGCGCATCGCTGGTTCTCTTTCCCGAATATCTTCTGGTTTGCGCCTGTACCTATACTGGTCATGATGACGGCGTATCGTTTGCATACATCGATTAACCAGGAGCATCACCGCATGCCTTTTATTTGTACCTTGTTCCTGATCTTTCTTGGCTACAGCGGCCTGGGTATCAGTGTGTGGCCCAATATCATTCCGTTTTCAATCTCTATTGCCGAGGCATCATCACCACCGCAGAGTCAGGGCTTTGCTCTGGTAGGGGCGCTGATGATTATCCCTATCATTTTGGTATATACCGCCTGGTCCTATTATGTCTTTCGCGGCAAGGTCAGGCCGGATGAGGCTTATCACTAATGGACGCACAACAAAACACTTGGTGGCAAAAACTCGGATGGCTGGTATTGATATGGCTGGCCAGCGTCGCAGCGCTGGCTTGTGCCGCTTATGCGATGCGTCTGCTTATGCGCGCCGCAGGGATGGCGCTTTGAGTGCTGATTTTCCAGCGCAGGGTGGACAAAGTGAAGTCCTCGTCAGAAACGCTTGATATGGCGGACTTCAAGACTTTGGCCGTCCCTAGTTATAAATATCATGTATGTTTTCTTGGCGCTGCTCATGCTGATCCGCGGTTATTCGGATGCAATTGATGCGCATGCAGCTCGCAGTTGCCAGCGGTAGCGGAGAAGGCTTCCTGCCGCAGTATCACTATGATCAGATATTCACGGCACATGGCGTGATTCTTTTTATATTGGTAGTGCTGTCGATATGGATCATCTGGAGTATGCATTACCACATGATGATTAATTGAAGTCGCATAGATATCCTTTCGATCCATATGTAGTGGCGCTATGAAAGCGCTTTGCGTGTATTTTAGTTTCATACAAAAAAGGCTCCTTCAAGAAGGAGCCTTTTTATTTTGTCGAAGCTTGTTGAACAAAAATTGAATTTTGATAAGTGGCTCCTATCGGATCATCACATCAAACGATTGGACTGCAGTTGCGGCGCACCCCAAAATCGCGCGTAAGTATCACCATTTTACTTATGTCATGCACCGAGGATAAAGATGAATTACTGTTTTGAATGTGGTACGCAACTTAGTCTGAAAGAAACTGCAGAGGATGGCGATGTTCCATTTTGCGCGCAATGCCAAATATTGCGATTTCCAATATTCAGTACGGCGATCAGCACCGCCGTACTGAATCCTAGGATGAACAAAATATTACTATTGCAGCAAACCAATCGCAACGATTTCATACTCCTCGCCGGCTATGTTGGCAAAGGCGAGAATGCGGAAGATACGTTGGTACGGGAAGTCAGGGAAGAAGTCGGCTTGAATGTTGTTGCATATGAATTTATGCGCAGTCGATATTTTGAACGGACCAATACACTGATGTTGAATTTCATCAGTGTTGCAGACTCTGAAGATGTATCTCAGGTTAACTCTGAGGTCGAGAAGGCTGTCTGGTTTAGCCTGGAAGATGCATTGACAACAATTAAAGATGGCAGCCTGGCAAAAACCTTCCTTCTTGCGATTGTCGAAAAAATCAGGCTCGGGACGCATCATTTGAATTACGTCGCGTAAAGTCATGATGTCATCGTCACGTCTCCTACTGCGCTTGCCGGCCAAGCCAGAACAGCAAATAAACCTGCCTTATATCCATCATCTGCCGCCGGCACTCGGCCGTGCCTTGCGCAATGGCACGACCATCGTTACGGATGCCGCCTTTCCATCGTTCTTTTACAAATTCGTCCCATGGCAGCGCTCGTCTTTGGCTGCCAATGAAATCGAGGCATATGCAAAACTGAACGAATTGGATGATGTGTCAGGCATCGCCCAATTGCTGGGCGTCTCAGGAACGAAAAGCCATCTGGTGCAAAAAATGGAGCGCTCCTATAAAGGATCACTGGATCGATTCCTGTTCGGCGCAGCAAGAGGGGATGGTCAGCAGCTTCGGATTGAATTGATCAGGTCTGTGCTCGCGCAGATCGCGGAAACCATGATGAAGATCCATGCGCTCGATATAGTCCATAGAGACCTTAAAGCGGAAAATATACTGATTTTCGATGAGCAGGCAGACGCCAGGAACTGGAAAACAGTGCGGGTAAAGGTATCTGATTTTGATCGGGCGATTGAATTGGCACGCGGGGATTTTCTGCAGGAACCAGTCGGCTCACTATTCCATATGGCGCCGGAATTATTGGCCTGGAAAAAGTACAGCAGGAAAGTCGACATTTATGCCTTTGGTATTCTGATGTTTGAGGTTGCGCACGGCGGCAGCACGCCTTATGCAAATGTCGGCACCGGTATGCCGGACTCGATTCCACGCCATGACTTTGCAAAGAAAGTCGTGGATGAAGACTTCAGGCCGGCCTGGCTGCATCAGGACATATCTCTTCAGACACTGGCAGCAAGATGCTGGTCTAGAAATCCTGATGACCGGCCGGAGTTTGCCGAGATATTCGAGTTATTACAGTCCGTATCACCCTGGCACCAATCACCGAACACAGTTACATCGAACAAGTGTAATCGACCGCTGATTAGTCATTTCAATGACGTCGGTTTGGCTGCAGATATTGGGAAGAAGCGTAGCAGGATGGAAGACGCGACTTGCGTACTGCAAGTGCCGAATGCGTTAGTTGCCCGCGTGTTCGACGGTTTGCGTGATTCACGCAGTAGTGAATTTGCTGCATGGCGCCTGGCGATGGGACTGATCAATGAACTAGACGCCAACGGTGGTGAGGTAAAAGCCGCGATGGTGGATACTTTCAAGCTGGTGGATGACAGCCTGAGAGAAATCGATCCGCCAATCGAATCTGGCAGTACCGGCGTTGTTGCCCTGTTACGCAAAGATGATTTGTCGGTGGCTTGGCTTGGGGACTCACTTGCATACCTGTTCCGCAAAGGCAGTGGTGATAATGATTTCTCGGTCCTGAGCCTTGTCGATAGACACCATCCGGATCGGGCAGATGAGACGGTTCGCATGGCGGCGCTTGGTGGCGTCGTAGGTCGCGAGCAGCGGTGGCTGGACAGCGGTGAAGCAATACCAACCGGGCCAGCGCGCGTATTCGTACCGACGGTCAATGAAAATACCGGTATTGCGCTATCGCGGGCTTTTGGATTGTTTACCTTTAAACCTGTGATCGGTGATGAGCCGGAGGTGGTACAGGTCCAGCGGCAGGATGATGATCTTTTCCTGGTGCTGGGTTCAGATGGTGTATTTGATTTGCTGCATACCGAAACCATCTATGGAATCCTTGCCGTAGCAGACTCCATCCAGCAAGCCGCCGACGCCATCATCGCTGAGGTATTGAAGCTGGGTGCTCCGGATAATGCCAGTGTGGTCGTGATTGATATGAAGTAGCGGAGTGGCGCTGAGTGATAAACGGCGTAGCTGCTATTTGGTGCTTGCCTCCGCATTCCATGGGCATTAGCAGTCTACGGCGATAAATTCAGAGAGTTTGATTTGCATTACACAACGGCTGGCGCACTTGTCGGTACCCTGCGCCATGCTTGTGCAATTAACTCGAGACCGTGCTGTATATCATCCCTTGAGCTTGGCCCCCCGATGCAGACGCGCACTGCCGCGGGGGCTACTCCGCTAACGCAAAATGCATCGCTTGGTACAACACCCACCCCTGATTCGGCCAAATGGGCGGCAAAAGCTTTTTGTTCCCATTCTGGTGGCAAATTGATCCACAGGTGGAAGGCTTCCGGTTTGGAGAGATAGCTTCCTGCAGGGAGAATGCGCGCCGCCAGTTTTTGGCGCGCCGCTGATTCTTTACGGATCGCATTGAGCATCAAATCTGCGGTGCCATCACGAATCCAGCGTGTTGCCAATGTTGATGTCACCGGCGATGCCATGACGCTGGTGGCGCGTAAAGCGGAAGCCAGTCTGGATGCCAGATGCTGATCGGGTGCCACCATATAGGCAATCCTTAGTCCGGCGCCTACACACTTGGCAAGGCCGGCTATATAGAAAGTGATGTCTGCACCTATACTGGCCATTGCCGGCGGGCCGTTACGTGGCAGGAAGCCGTAGGCATCATCTTCGATGATCGGTACGCCGTAATGCAATGCGACATCGACCAATGCCTGCCGGCGTGCCGGTGAGATAGTGCCGGTCGTCGGGTTCAATAAGGTGGGATTGCAATACAAGGCTTTGGGGCCGTACTGCGCGCAGGCACCGGCAAAGGCCACCGCATCGATGCCTTCGGCATCCATCGGCAATCCGACCAGCTTGATGCCGAGCAAACCTGCAAGTGCACGCAAGCCGGGGTACGTCAGTTCTTCACAGCAGATGACGGAGCCGGCTGGTGCGAGCATCGTTAGGACTGCAAGCAATGCGCATTGGGCGCCGGGAACGACTAGTAGGCGCTCATGCTCAACCACCAGGCCGCGTCGTCGCAGCCAGAGTGCGCCAGCTTCGCGATCATCATTTGACCCGCCGAAATTCTGATACCGCAACAAATCACGCATCTTGTCGCCAACGCTGGCATAACTGGATTTCATCATTTCCAGCAATTCCGGAGCATCAGGCTCTGGTGCCATGTTCATCGACATATCGACATTGGGCCGTCCCTCAAATACACGCGGTATCTTCGGGCGTCGTTTACCGCAGACGAAGGTGCCGCGTCCGACCACTGAATCTATCAAGCCGCGGCGGTGTGCTTCTGTATACGCACGCGCTACCGTAGTGAAATCTATCCCTAACAGTTCGGCAAGCTTGCGTTGCGGGGGCAGTCTTTGTTCGGCGATCAGGTGGCCGGTTGCTATGTCTTCTGCAATCGCGCCGGCGATCGCCAGATAAACGGGGCCGGAATTTTTCTTTAGCTTGGGCGTCCAGATGTTTGTGGATTTCGGCATGACTTACTTTCGATCAGGTTCTTCAATGCCGGAAATGTATGCATATTTTGTTCCATGCAATTCGCCTGTTCTGCGCACAACCATGGCACTTTGACTGCACCATCAATGACCGGTTTATCGCCGTCCCGCACGTATTTGATGCAATCCGGGAAACCTCAGATTTACAGGTGGAAACTGAATTGAATGTGGCGATTGTATGGATGTCTGCCTGCGCCGCCAAAAATCCTTTTCGCAAGCTCCGACGCGGACTCAATACCCGCCTGCTTTAGCGCCATCGCAAGATGAATTGCATGCTTTTTTATGCAGTCAATTGATGCCATTGCGGTGATTGACTGGCATGCCTGATGCATTCATTGCTGGCGTCTGGACATCATGTCTGACCATCGTGCCGAGGATGCATCAAGGCATACAACTGAACATTTAATTATTTTTTAGGAAGAACACTATGCCAACCGTTACCCATGCAGCGCACGTCAAAGGCGACTTTTTTGTTGACTATGAAGAGAAGGTTTTTGAAGACGTAAAAGCTAAACCAGGTGAAAAAGCGCTGGTCACGTTTCACACTGTTGCATTCGAAGGTTCGATTGGTTTCGTCAATATGTTGCAAGCGACCCGTCTGCAACGCAAGGGGTATGAAACATCGATTCTGCTGTACGGACCTGGCGTGATGCTGGGTGTGCAACGCGGTTTTCCTACTCTTGGCGACGATGCATTTCCCGGTCACCACAATTTCAATAACCAGTTGACCAAATTCATGGCGGAAGGCGGCAAGGTCTATGCCTGTCGTTTTGCGCTCCAGGGTTTGTATGGTCACGGCGAGCGTGCACTGATCCCGGGTATTCGTCCGATCAATCCATTGGATGTGCTTGATCTCAAGCTGCTGCATACACGCGACGGTGCAGTGATTATCGATACCTGGACCATGTAATAAACAAAAAAGCAGAGAGCGGATTATGACAACAGCAAACAGAAAAATACGGGCAGCGGCGGTGCAGATAGCACCGGACATGGACAGCGCTACCGGGACCCTGGCAAAGGTATGCCAGGCCATCGTCGATGCTGCAAAGCAGGGCGCCGAGCTGGTGGTTTTCCCGGAAACATTCGTGCCGTATTACCCGTACTTTTCTTTCGTGCGGCCGCCCTTTGCCGCCGGTCCTGAGCATTTGTTGCTGTATGAACGTGCAGTGACAGTGCCAGGCCCGGTGACTGACGCCGTCTCCGCAGCCGCCCGCAGCTATGGCGTGGTTGTTGTGCTCGGCGTCAACGAACGCGATCATGGTTCGCTATACAACACGCAACTGGTTTTCGATGCGAATGGCGAGCTGGTTTTAAAACGCCGCAAAATTACGCCGACATATCACGAACGCATGATCTGGGGACAAGGCGATGCCAGTGGTCTGAAGGTCGTCGAAACCGCTGTAGGCCGTCTTGGTGCGCTTGCCTGCTGGGAGCATTACAACCCACTCGCACGTTATGCACTGATGGCGCAACACGAAGAAATACATTGCGCGCAGTTTCCTGGCTCTATGGTCGGGCAGGTCTTTGCAGATCAGATGGAAGTCACGATTCGTCATCACGCACTGGAGTCGGGCTGCTTTGTGGTCAACGCCACGGGCTGGCTGACCGACGAGCAGATTGGCGCGATTACCCCGGATCCGAAAGTGCAGAAGGCATTGCGCGGCGGTTGTTGCACGGCCATCGTTTCGCCGGAAGGCGTTCTGCTCGCGGAACCATTGCGTAGCGGCGAGGGAATCGTGATAGCCGATCTGGATATGGCGCTGGTGACCAAACGCAAACGCATGATGGATTCAGTGGGTCACTATGCACGACCTGAGCTCTTGAGCCTGCTGATTGATGACCGGCCTACTGCGCCCATGTCATCCCTATTTCCGCAAACAGATGTCAATGAAGCATCGCCTCCGCCTACGGTAAAGAAGATGTCAGTTTCCCTGCCTGCAGCGCCAACCGAATTATTACCGTCCTAGAGGAGCCGTCATGCAAACATTGCTAAAAGCGGATCAACAACTGATTACCGACCTGCAATCAGTCGGACTGCGTTTGACTGATCCGACAGAAGGGGCTGCAAGTCGCCGTGGTGGTGCGGGGCCGTCGGATCATAAGGCAGTCACCGTTAACGGTCATACGGTCATGATCCCGGTGCATACGGCCAGTTCCTGGTCTTCTCCTTTCGTTGCCGCTCCGCTGGATGCGAGTGGTAACAGCACGGTGACACGGAATGGTTTCCCGGTCGGGGTCATTTCATTTCCGCGCCAGCCACGGTTCTACAAGATGCAAACCATGGAGGGTGTGCCATATTCGCATATTGCGACATTGCACGGCTCTGATGTACTGGCTACCACGATCCTGCAAAGCTGCATCCGTTACGACAGCCGTCGCAAATCTTGCCAATTCTGTTCAATCGGGCAATCCCTTGCAGCCAAACGCACGATACTGCGCAAGACGCCTGAACAGTTGGCAGAAGTAGCGCGTGCCGCCGTTCTGCTGGATGGCATCAAGCACATGGTGATGACCACCGGTACGCCGAACGCAACTGATCGCGGTGCCGCCATTCTGTGCGAAAGTGCGTTCGCCGTTAAAAGTGCGGTGAATTTGCCGATTCAAGGGCAGTGTGAGCCGCCGAATGATGATGTCTGGTTCAAGCGCATGCACGATGCAGGCATTGATTCTCTTGGCATGCATCTGGAAGCGGTGACGCCGGAAGTGCGCGCGCGGATCATGCCTGGTAAAGCGGAAGTGCCGCTGAGCCGATATTTTGATGCCTTTGAAAAAGCGGTGGCAGTGTTTGGCCACGGGCAGGTTAGTACTTATATTCTCGCCGGCCTGGGTGATACGCCGGAAGCCATCCTGCGCACCTGCGAGAAGCTGATCGCAATCGGCGTATATCCATTTGTTGTTCCATTCGTTCCCATCGCCGGCACACCACTGGAAGACCATCCGGCACCGACGTCTGATTTCATGCGGGAGCTATTGACGCCTCTGGGTGAAATGCTGGGCGACGGCGGTTTGCGTTCAAGTGATATCAAGGCTGGCTGCGGTCGTTGCGGTGCTTGTTCATCTCTTTCGACATTTGAAAGGAAAGCATGATGAGCAGCACATGTGAAATGGAAGAACTGAGCATTGTCGCTGCGCCTCCGCGCATCCGACGCTCGGATGCCAGCGTGCGCATCAAGCTGGCAACCGGCGCACTGGAAGTTAGCTCGACGCGTGCATTGCGCAGGGCGGTGTTCTGCGAGGAGCAGCAGATATTTCAGGGTGACGATATCGACGCAATCGATGCAGTTGCCCTGCCGATTGCGGCGATCTTGAGCATGCCGGGCGCTGCAGATGAAGTGGTTGGCACGGTGCGTATCCATCAGCCGGAACCAGGTCTTTGGTATGGCTCGCGGCTTGCCGTTGCCAAACATGCGCGACGCATAGGATCGGTTGGCAGCGGTCTGATCAAGCTGGCGGTTTCAACGGCCAATGCGCGGGGATGCCATACCTTTCTGGCGCAAGTACAGGCACAGAACGTTCCACTGTTTGAACGCCTGCATTGGTACTCGCTGCAGGAGATGGATATTCATGGTCGCCCGCACCACTTGATGCAAGCCGATCTGGCTCATTATCCGGCGATTCACGATGGTAAGACCGGTTTTGTATTGAATCGCCAGACATCATGAATACGGACCTCGTCATGGATCAGCAAAGCTCATTAGCCGATATCGCTGCCTTTGTGCGGGCATCGCGAGGCGTAGCGCATAAACGTGACATAGATGCAGTCATGCGCACGCTGGGAAACCAGCCACAGTTGGCACAGGCTGGTGACGCAATTGCCGTGGGCGACGATAGTGCTGCAATCCCTGATGGCGACGGTTACCTGCTTTTTGCCATAGAGGGATTCATTAATGAGTTTGTCGAAAAGGAACCATGGTTTGCCGGCTACTGCGGCGTCATGGTCAACGTTAGTGACATCTACGCCATGGGTGGACGGCCACTGGCTGTGGTCGACGCATTATGGAGCAGGGATGGTGATGCCGCGCAACCAATTCTGGATGGTATGGCAGCAGCGTCCCGTATATATAAGGTGCCGATTGTCGGCGGTCACAGCAATCGCAGGAATGACCGCGAACAATTGTCGGTTGCCATACTGGGGCGTGCAAAAAAATTGTTGACCAGCTTTGATGCCCGGCCCGGGGAGCATCTGGTCGCGGCAATCGACTTGCGCGGCCGGTTTCATGATCCCTATGCCTATTGGGATGCGAGCACAGGTTCACCAGCCGAACGTTTGCGCGCTGACCTGGAGATCTTGCCTGCACTGGCAGAAGATGAGCTCTGCAAGGCCGGAAAAGATATCAGCATGGCTGGCGTGCTTGGAACCTTGCTGATGCTGCTCGAATGCTCGGGTGTGGGGGCAAGCATTGATCCCTATCTCATTCCGCGTCCCGCTGGCATCCTTTTGCAAAGATGGCTGTCGGCTTTCCCGAGTTTTGGCTTTTTGCTGAGCGTGCCTGAGGAAAATTTGGCAGAAGTGCTCTGCCGATTTTCAGAACGTGGCATAGCGTGCGCATCGATAGGTATTGCCGATGCATCACGTATTGCCAAGCTTAGTCGTGGCGGGGTCAGTGAAACCTTGTGGGATTTCAATGCCGAGCCCTTGATCGGCTGCGGACCGCTGGTGCGAACTGACAAATGACAAAGACATCGCCCCATCTACACCAATTAATGAACAAATACGAAGAGGAATCCTGATGCCTGCCATGTATTTCAATGTCCGCTGGCCCGACAACACAAGCAGTCACTGCTATTCGCCATCATCCACGATCACCGAATTTTTTGAGGCGGGTAAGGCCTATCCGTTGGACGATTTTGTCGAGATAAGCCGTGCCGCGCTCAACAAAGCGAGCGACCGCGTACGACTGAAGTACGGCTATATCTGTTCGTCGGCCATGGATCAATTGCAGCAGATTGAAGCGACTGCTGAACGTTTTCGCGATATCTCTGATGCACGTGTCATCGTTGAATCATTTACTTCCTAATTACTACTATCGAATATCCGGAGCACGTCATGAATCAATCCAATACAGCAGTCAGCGGTCATTACTCGGTTCTTATCGTCGGCGGCGGTCAAGCCGGCCTATCCATGAGTTACCTGCTGAAAGAAAAAAACATCAATCACCTTATTCTGGAAAAGAATCGTCTTGCTCATGCCTGGCGCAACGAGCGCTGGGATACCTTCTGCCTGGTTACACCCAACTGGCAATGCACGCTGCCCGGATTTCCTTATACCGGTAATGATCCTTATGGCTTCATGAAGAAGAATGAAATAGTCGAATTCATGGATGCCTATATTGCATCCTTCAATCCGCCAGTGGCAGAAGGGGTTGCAGTCGCGCGCATTGAGCGCAATGCCGATGGTGTATTTGAAGTTCATACCTCGCAGGGAACTGCAAGCTGCGATCAGGTTGTGGTCGCGGTCGGTGGCTACCATTTGCCTATTATTCCGCAGGCGGCCGCCAGACTGCCCGCGCATATTGCCCAGATACATTCCTGCGATTACATCAATCCGGAATCCTTGCCGGATGGTGAAGTGCTGGTCGTTGGCACCGGACAATCCGGCTGCCAGATTGCCGAAGACATGCACTTGACCGGGCGCAAGGTACATCTGTGTGTCGGCGATGCACCGCGGGTAGCCCGCACGTATCGGGGCAAGGATGTCGTTGAATGGCTGGACAAGATGAAGTACTACGATCTGCCAGTGGATAAGCATCCGCTCGGTACCGGCGTACGGGAAAAAACCAATCACTATGTAACAGGGCGTGACGGTGGGCGGGATATCGATCTGCGCAAATTTGCACTGGAAGGCATGAAGTTGTATGGCCGCTTTGAAGATATTACCGATGGAATTGCGCAATTCGGCTCTGACCTGAAAGTCAATCTTGATAACGCCGATGCGACCTCGGAAAAGATCAAGGACAGCATAGATAAATTCATCGCCGCCAACAATATCGACGCACCTATCGAAGCCCGTTACATGCCTTTGTGGGTACCTGGCGATGCTGAGCCGACCAGTCTCGATCTGAGCAAAATTTCCGTCGTGATCTGGTGTATCGGGTTTCGTACCGACTTCACATGGATACGCGAAGAGATTTTCGATGAGCGTGGTTACCCTGGTCATGATCGTGGCGTGACGGCTGTGCCTGGCCTTTACTTCCTGGGTTTACCGTGGCAGTACACCTGGGGCTCGGGTCGTTTTTCAGGTGTTGCACGGGATGCACGTCATTTGCTGGAGCGCATTGAATTGAAGCAGGGCGTGAGTGCCAAAGGCGAATCGCTGCAACAGGTCGCCTGATTGTTCATGCCTGGTAGCTATTGATTGCATCTATTCACAGGAAATTATCATGCGTACCCATCGTGATCTACTCAAATCATCAGTGCAGAATCCGGAATGTTTCTGGGCTGAACAAGCAGCGCGCATTGAATGGAAGCAGCCCTATAAAAAAGTACTGGATACTTCGTGTGCGCCCTTCACCAGATGGTTTGTAGGAGGGACGACCAACCTTTGTCACAATGCGATTGACCGACATCTAGCAGGCCGGGCGGAGCAGGCTGCGCTGGTCAATGTTTCTGCAGAAACCGGAGATGCCAGGACTTTCAGTTACGCAGACTTACATCTTGAAGTGAATCGGATGGCGGCGGTATTGCTGGCTCTTGGCGTCGGACGTGGTGATCGGGTCGTTATTTACTTGCCTATGATTGCAGAAGCTGCCTTCGCAATGCTGGCTTGCGCGCGCATTGGCGCCATTCACTCCGTGGTATTCGGCGGAGTTGGGGCCGCCAGCCTGGCAACACGGATAGACGATGCCAGGCCGGTATTGATCATCAGCGCAGATGCCGGCTTTCAGAATGGCCGCGTCGTGGCCTACAAGCCGCTGGTAGATGAGGCTTTGGAATTATCCGGGGTTCAACCGGAGCATCTCATGATCATTGATCGCGGTCTTTTTCCTTTTGAGAGAAAGACGGAACGCGAGTGCATCTATCAGGAGATCGCAGCGGCGCATCAGGATGCATTAGTGCCATGTATATGGTTGGAGTCGAACGAGCCATCCTACATTCTCTACACATCCGGCACGACAGGGCATCCGAAGGGGGTACAGCGCGACGTAGGGGGCCATGCGGTCGCACTTGCGACCTCGATGGAATATCTTTTTGGTGCAAAAGCCGGTGACACCATGTTCACTACGTCTGATATTGGCTGGGTTGTCGGTCACAGCTATGGCGTGTACGGTCCGCTGATCATGGGGATGACAACGTTGATGGTCGAAGGTACACCGCTGCGGCCGGACAAGGGGCATTGGTGGCGTCTGGTCGAACAATATCGTGTCAATCTGATGTTGACTGCGCCGACTGCGATTCGTTTGTTGAAGCGGTACGGCGGCAAGTTTTCGCAGCAGGCCGATTTGTCTTCATTGCGCGCACTGTTTCTGGCCGGCGAACCATTGGATGAACCAACTGCGGCATGGGGCGAGGCTGCGCTTGGCAAGCCGGTCATTGATCATTACTGGCAGACCGAATCCGGCTCTCCGATGCTGGCTTTGCCACGACTTGGCGCAAGTGATGATACGGAACTACCAAGAAAAATAGGTTCGCCCGGCTTACCTGTATTCGGATTTAACCTCAAGGTGATCGATCAGCAAACCGGCTTTCCCTGCAATCTGGGAGAGCGGGGGATTCTGGTAGCTGAAGGTCCTTTACCTCCAGGCTGCATGTCTACCCTATGGGAAAAGGGCGAGGATTTCCAGAGCAGTTATTGGACATATCGCAAGGGAAGCTGGATCTATTCGACCTTTGATTTCGCGACAATGGATCAGGATGGATATGTGCGCGTCCTGGGTCGCAGCGACGATATCATCATTGTGGCCGGCCGGCGACTGGGAACGCGCGAGATAGAAGAAGTTCTACTCAGTCATCCAGCCATTGCCGAAGTGGCTGTTATCGGTGTGTCGAGCGAATTGCGTGGGCAGGTTCCGATTGCGTTTGCCGTCCTCAGCGATCAGGGCGATGGCGATGCTGGGGCGCTTCTGCTGCTCGAGGCAAATTTGATCAAGACCGTCAATGATGTGCTGGGTTCGTCGGCGAAACCGAAGAAGATAGTATTCGTGAATGCATTACCACGTACACGTTCGGGAAAAGTCTTGCGTAGGACGATTCAAGGAATCGTGGATACGGCTGCAGAAAGCAATCTGGCAAATGAGATAAATGAAATGGCTGTATAGACACAGCATTTCTTAAATCCTATTAGACAATGATGAGTTGGGACAATTAATGAGTCTACTTCGCACGTAAGCCAAACCTAAATCTGTATATAAGACGCGTGAATTAAAGCTGTAAAACATGTGGAATTACACTTTCTTCGCGTGTGGGTTTGGTATCGTCGTCCCATTAAGAGTTCCATCAAGCCAAGTGCAAACAAGATTCGCAATTTCCGTGTCATTCTGTTGATGAGATGCTAGTGATTGCCAGGTTGAAAACTGAACGGCATGCCCCAGTGTAATACGTACTCGCTCAGTAGTTGAACGTTTAGTGTTGATGTGTTTGGTTAAATCATCTCTGACATTTTCGAGATAAATACGTACCTGTTTCATCGGTTCGTGCAAAGCAGGTACATCTGCTTCATCACGATATGAAAGGCTCCACATCCGTTCCGTTTTTCGATAATAACTATAAAGAAGGTGTAAAGCCATCAAGACCCGAGAGTATCCCTCTTCGTCACCCCAACTAGATGCATCTGGTGGCGGATTACGTTGGAACCAGTGAGACGTGCAGGCGGCAAAAAGTGCTGTGTCGTCGGGGAAATGCCGATAAACGGTGAGTCGTTGGACTTGTGTGTTGATTTGCTCGCAGAGTTGACCCTCTCCAACTGATCCACCTTCCACTGCCTTGCGAAGGCTGCGACCCGGTCATACGACCCCTCATATCCCAACGCTCGCAGATCCAAATGCATCTGCCTCAAACTCCTTTTTTGCTTGCGTGACTTTGCCGCCTCGGTCTTCAACCAGGCTGAAAGTTTGAATGCGTATTTGTCGAGAGAAGTCGGGGAACGCCGGTCAGCGTAGGCTGGCTCGACAGTTTCAGCGCGCAGATAGCGCCGGACGGTATTTCTAGAAATGCCCAGTCGTCTGGATATTTCTCTTAATGGCAAATGGTCACGAAGGTGCCAGCGCCGAATTATTCCAAGTAATGCCACGTCGATCACTCCAATCTCCCACTCACTTTGGTAAGTAGGATTGTGTTCTAAACGTGGGTCAGTTTTGGATGCAAATTATGCGGCTAAGTGGGTCAGTTTTCGATGCAAATCAACAAACAAAGATTTGTGAAAGCTGCCACGCGTCTGGGCTTCTATAAAAATGCTACTCGTTTTTTATCGCTAGATACGTCCAGCTTTCGACGTCCTTTGGCGGTGCCCGCTGTGACTTCAACTTTTAACAACAAAAATCAACTTGATTTGTTTTAACTCGACTTCTGCACTTGAGTGAGGACGAAGTTTATTAATAAAGAGAGCTAAAAATGCCTGATCGTCAGCATAGAGAAAATTATAAGGGGTGGAGCGTTTTCGTTTGGATTACGCCTGTTCGATTTGGGGCGAGCAGCACCAGTCCCATCGATTATTTCACTCCGGGCATCGTCGTCAAGAAAATCACAGGCGAGGCATCACAAGACCATCCGCTGGTTCTGACAAATCAATTTAAAAAGCCGGACGAGTGTCTGAGCTTCGGCATTGAAAAAGCGCGCGAGTATATTGACCAGACCTTGCGCTGACGTAGTAACGCGCCCGACTAAATTCTGAGTGAGAGAAGCCGCGAAACCTCAATCCGCGTAAACCGGTTCAATGGTTTCATCGCATAGATAACGTCGAACAAAATTTCGAGAGATGCCAATCCTTTGAATATCTCCCTTAAAGAAATTTAATCGTGCGGGTATCGAATAATTCCAAGTAAAACCAGCTCGATCACTCCATATCTCCTACTCACTATTGGTTAATAGGGAAGGGCTCTAGATGCGGATCAGTTTTTATTGCAAATCAACAAGGGGAAGTTTTGCGAAAAAATTAACAGCGGCGTTAGCCATCGCTAGCAAATTGTATGCGTCAATACAACTACTGAGTTCGAATTTTCTCAACCAGTTGTTGTGCATGTGTAGGCAAATCATCGAAGCGCCTGACGCAGATGATGAGCTCGCGTGAAGCCCAGGGATCCAGTAACGCGATGGCCCGGATTTTCATGGACTTCTTGAGGCGATTGGCAGCGGCGAGAGGGACGACGCCTATACCTACGTTGCGTTCAACCATACGGCAAACTGCATCAAAGCTGCGTAAGCGCACACGGTACTTGAAGCGTTTTCCAATGCGCGCAGCATGTTCAGACAAATAATCCTGCAGTGCGCTGCCTTCATGCAGACCGACGAAATCGTAGTCTAGTGCTTCGGTGAAATGGATGTTACCGCGTTCTGCGAGCGGGTGTTCATGTGCCGTGACTAATGTCATCCTGTCCTTGCGGAATGGGAATGTCTCCAGATCGGCGACGTCAACGGAATTGGCGATAATGCCGATATCCGAGGTTCCTTCCATGACTGCGGCGACTATCTCATAGCTCAGGCGCTCCTCCAGGTCAATATTCACGTTCGGATGCTGGGCAAGGAATGTGCTCAAGGCCTCGGGAAGAAATTCGGTCAGGGATGCTGTATTCGACATGATGCGGACGTGACCTTTGAGGCCTTGGGCATATTCACCCAATTCACCGCGCATGCGCTCCTGTTGACGCAAGGCGATACGAGCGTGATGTATCAGCGCTTTTCCTGCGGGTGTCGGTTCGACACCTCGTTGTCCGCGTATTAACAAGGGGATGCCTAGCGCGTCTTCCATGCCACGAATGCGTGCGCTGGCTGATGCCAGCGCAAGGTGCGAGCGTTCTGCACCACCGGTAATACTTCCGGTTTCGGTTGTATGAAGAAACAGCATCAAGTCGGTTAAATCGAATCTCATTTCTCTCTTTCGGGCAGAGCCTTAGGAAAATCCGAAGGCAGTCTAAGTTTATTCCACATTTGCAAATAAAGTCACCAGGCGTAAATTCATCATCCAGTCAAATCGGTTGCAGTATCAGCCTATGTATAAAGTTTGCTGGAAAAGCATGGACATGGTTTTAAGGCCTTCGTCATTGACTGTCGCACCTTATGGCATACAAGTAACAGTAAATTTTCTAAGAACAATTTATAAGAGGAAGAGATGATGAACAATATTCGTGACGATGTGAGGTCGGTCCAAGGGTTCGCTGATTTTTCAGATAATGAGGTGTCTAGGGCTTATTCCAAAGTAACCTGGCGCCTGATTCCATTTTTGTTTATTTGTTACGTCGTTGCTTATCTCGACCGTACAAGCATCAGCTTTGCCCAGATGCAAATGCAGCAGTCGCTGGGTTTCAGTGATGCGGTCTATGGTTTGGGCGCGGGGATTTTCTTTGTTGGTTACTCTCTATTTGAAGTTCCCAGTAATTTACTCATGCAACGGATAGGGGCACGTAAGACGCTAATCCGGATTATGGTCTTATGGGGCCTCGTGTCGACAGCGATGATGTTCGTCACCACGCCTATCATGTTTTACATCATGCGTTTTTTGCTGGGCGTGTTCGAAGCAGGTTTTTTCCCTGGCGTGATTTACTTCCTGACCAAATGGTATCCCGGTGCGCGGCGCGGCAGGGTATTGGCGCTGTTCATGCTGGGCATGCCTATTTCGGGTGTATTGGGTGGCCCAATTGCCGGCTGGGCTCTTAGTTCGCTTAATGGTGTCAGTGGTTTGGAAGGCTGGCAATGGTTGTTTATCGTAGAAGGTCTGCCTGCCGTCGCCTTAGGCTTCATGGTTTACCTGATATTGGATGACGAACCTTCTAAAGCAAAATGGCTGAGCGAACGGGAGAGAATGCTGATTATCGGTAACGTTAATGCGGATCGCCTGAATAATAATGGCGACCACGCGCACTCTATGCTGCAGGCTCTCCGGAATCCCCGTGTCTATATTCTCAGTCTAGCGTATTTCACTTTTATTTCATCCATCTACGCAATCGGTTTCTGGTTGCCAGCCATGCTTAAAAATGCCGGCGTAACAAATGTTTTTTCAATTGGGATGTATTCGATGATTCCATTTGGCATCAGTGCATTGGGTATGGTGCTGATATGCCGGAGCTCGGATAAGCGTCTGGAACGGCGCTGGCATTTGGCTATCAGCGCATTTGTTGGGGCGATTACTTTATCGCTTATTCCCGCAGTGCATTTGAATCTGACTGTATCGTTGCTGGTGATGGCTATTTCTACCTCGGCAATTTATTCACTCTTGCCGCTTTTCTGGTCAATCTCTTCCGCATATTTTGTTGGGACGGCGGCAGCGGCGGGCAGCATCGCCTTCATCAATAGCCTTGGTTTAACCGGCGGATTGGCTAGCCCGGTCATTATTGGCTGGGTCAAGTCTACGACTGGCAGCATGAGCAACGGCTTGTATGCCATTTCGTTGATGTTGATCGCAGGTGCGATTTTGCTATTGATTGGAATTCCTGCCTCCGCTATTCGCGAACGCAGAGAGAAGTAAATATGTGAACCGGGTATGCAGAGGCTTGCATTGCCCGGCATATAAATGTTTGAAAATAATCTAAAAAATTGATATGAAAAATCCTTGTTTGATGTCTGCTTGTGAGGCTGCTGCGGCTATTGCAGATAAGAAGATTTCCTCCGTTGAAATGGTCAAAGCATGTTTGGATCGTATCGATGCACGTGAGCCTGCTGTCGGTGCCTGGTCTTGCGTCGATAAAGGGCGTGCATTACAGGAAGCTGCTTTACGGGACAATGAAGCCCCTCGCGGTCCCTTGCATGGGGTGCCGGTCGGGATCAAGGATGTCATCGATACTATCGATTTGCCTACCGAATATGGTTCAACCATCTATCGCGAACACAGACCTCGACGCGAGGCCGCATGTGTTTCATTAGTGCGTCGGGCTGGCGGAGTTATCTTGGGCAAGACAGTCACCACCGAATTTGCTTTGTATCAGCCAGGAAAAACGGCCAATCCTCACAATACAGGCCGGACTCCCGGAGGCTCGTCGAGCGGCTCTGCGGCAGCAGTAGCAGATTGGCATGTACCCGTTGCCATGGGGACCCAGACCTCTGGTTCTATCATTCGACCGGCATCTTACTGTGGTGTGGTCGGCTATAAGCCGACTTTCAATACGTTTGCACTTGACGGAACTAAGCCTCTTGCCGCATCGCTAGATACTTTGGGCTATATCACGCGTACGGTTGAGGACCTATCGCTGATGCACGAAGTATTCCTGGGTAAATCACAAACGTATGCGGCTTCTGATAGTAAGCCGCGCATCGCCGTCTGTCGTACTCCATTCTGGATGGAAGCAAGCCAGGATACTCATGCTGTCTTTCAGCAAACGTCTCAGCTCCTAGCAAGCAATGGCTTTTTCATGGAAGAAATTGATTTGCCGGTTTCGTTTGCGAAGCTTATAAATGTACATGAGAAGTTAATGGCTTATGAGATAGCTCGCAACTATGTACGCGAATTTGGTGTTCAGACACGGGATGAGTTAGGTGTGAAAACCAGGCAAGTCATTGAAGATGGTTGGCTGGTCTCTACCGATGAATACTACCGTTTGCGTTCAGCGACACGGAATGCCAAGGAGATGTTTGCAAAGTTCTCCAGCGGATTTGATGCAGTGATGGTGCCGGCGGCACCCGGCGTAGCTCCGGATATATCGGCGACGGGAAACCCGCTCTTCAGTCGCATCTGGTCCTTGCTTGGGACACCTGCGATTACATTGCCAGCCGGAAGCGGGGAGGCGGCTCTACCCATTGCCGTGCAATTTGTTACAGATATTGATGAAGACAAACGTTTGATTGACGTATGCAAACGTGTTGAAAAATTGTTGGAGGGGCGCGCTCCTCATATCAACTTTTCCTGATACCCCGGCCCGAATTTACTATGACTGAACAATTGATTTTTGCAACAGAAGCTGTGATGCCGAAAGATACACTCTCTTTGAGTGTGGCGGTGGCAGATTATGCGCATACACAAGCGCTATTCGACGGCCGGGTACAACTGCCGGACATCAAATTGAACAGAGTCAAATTGCCAGTCGACGACATCATTAAGAAGTTTTTAAACGGTGCGCCTTGGGCAATTTCGGAAATGTCGATGGGGAAATATGTCGAGCAAACTGCAAATGGAAGCTGTGATTACATCGCCTTGCCGATATTTCCTTATCGCGCATTTCGCCATGCGGCATTTTACGTGCGCTCGGACAGCAAACTGTCTCGTGACAATCTGCGTCAATTGAAAATCGGTATACCCGGCAAGTCCGTGACTGCGGTAATTTATGCACGAGCATTGTTGACACATCAGCTGGGCGTTCCGGAAGAAGCTATTGAATGGGTCGTGGGAGAAATTAATCAATGTGCATCGTCTCTCCCTAATGAGGATTTCGGTGATGACTTGAATGAACAGCCGGCTCTCACTTCCTTGCTGTTGAATGGGGAAATAGACGTGCTCATTTCGCCCCATGTCCCGCATGTGGATAGTGCAAGTATCCGCCATTTGTTTCCAGAGTATGCACGTCTAGACTACGACTATTGGCAGATGACAAGGATCTTTCCGATCATGCATACCATGGTCTTGCGCAAGGATGTGGAGCGGGAACATCCTGGTACTGCACTTAAGCTGACTAATGCATTTATCTCTGCCCGGGATAAATGTCTCGACATTCTTCGCGATCCTTCGGAAATGTTAACTCCCTTACCATTTTTATCTCTGCATACAGAGTGGCTGAACAGAACCTTTGGCTCAGAGTATTTGCCTTACGGTGTGGATAGAAATCGAGTGACGCTTAACGCATTTCTAGATTTTTGTTACGAACAGGGCGTATCAAAACGACTTGTGGAATTGGAAGAACTCTTTCAGTATTGATATCGATTTTTCTTTCGCAGTAGAGGGAAAAGGGAAGCACCGATAGAGCACTAAGGAAATCAAACAGTTATATGGCCCATTGAAAAACTGGGCCATTTTTTATGGCGGGCCGCAGATCAGTCCATCGATTATCAAGAGGCTGGAAGGACTAAGTTGGCTGTATACACACCAATATATGATTCGAACATTCGATCAACAATGTCAGCTTTCGACCAAGGCTTTGCGACGTCGGGGGCAATTGGTAGGACTGCACACCTTCCGCTTCGCTGGCCCGAATATCTGTCAGATCTGTCAGAACTGGCTGCGCGTTGGGCTTGGTCTGAAAACAAAAGAAGGTGAAGGTATTGTCGACCTGGTGCTGAACGTCACAATACAGGACGAAACACCGAGTTACTGGCTATCTGCGAATTATGGTTGGGGGTTCTGAAAGCGTAAAGTCAATCGATACTTGCAACGAAGCCTTTACATCATGTAGCCTTACTTCTCTTTTCAGATCCATTTGATTAACTGTAGATTGCACTAGGTGGCTGGTATATTCACAGATGAAGTTCTTTATTCTATTCTGCGCTTGCATTATTAAATTACATTGCCTTGCATAGTTGTTTCCTTAAACCTCGATTCACAGATCGATAGGAGGAAAGTACATGACTTCAATACAGCAATGGGAGGTACTTTTGATTGAGCAGCTTTTGGATTTGAGGCAGAGTCAAGAGAATGAAAATTTGGCCTTTGAAAAACTATTGAAGACTATTCACCTTTGGTCGGATGAGCAGAAGAGGATTCCGATAGCGGATTATCAAGCATGGATAGATTTGCGAATATATACAGACTTGCAGGTCGAGAGGTTCGAATCCCATTTGCGAGAAAGCCCATTGGATATGCACGAAGAACGGCGCAAATCAAAACCTGACGATTAAACCTATGGTTGCCCATTTGCAGTCCAATTGTGTGGATTTTCTCGCAGAGTTGACCCGCTCTAACTGATCTACCTTGCACTGTCTGGGCCACGCGTTACCCGGTCATACGACCTTTCATATCCCAATGGGCCAGCCCGGCCGCCGATAAGGCGGCGCGCAACAAGCCCGGCACGCAGGCTGGCTACCAGAGGCGCATCAACCGCAGCATCATTCCGATGCTGGGCCGCATGAAGGTGCAGGACGTGAAGCGCCGGGACGTTGCGGGGGCGACGAAGATGATGCCGCACAAACCGGCGGATGCGAACCGCATGTTTCGCGTCATGCGCAAGGGCGAAAACTGATTGCCATGGCGGTACTCAGGATAGTGAGCACCACAATGGATGTCCAAAACACCCGGCGGGCCCAAGCTCGATCGTCGGGTGCCGAAAAGCCCGCGAACCCAAGCCACATACAGTAGGTGTTGCATGCCAGCGCACTCAGCACGTAAATCCATCCTAGTCGGGCGGTCAAAGCCAGGAGTAAAGATGACGCCGCGAAGGCGACCGTATACAGCAGGAT
>ERZ1032603.5-NODE-5-length-24629-cov-8.765769_pt1 | contig 24629 bp, 21 predicted proteins | sample MGYA00518742_ERZ1032603 | MGnify/ENA primary metagenome ERZ1032603 (study PRJEB33718, sample SAMN03160249) | human skin metagenome | collected 2013-08-02 | study: EMG produced TPA metagenomics assembly of the PRJNA266117 data set (Human skin bacterial metagenome and...
CCCATGTCCATGGTGGAACAGGCACTCAGCAGAACGCCGGTCAGACAGAGCGGCAAGATGCGAAGTAAACGTTTCGACATTTCTTTCTTCCCCTATTTAAATCAAATAAAAAAAATGAACCTGAATCTAATTCTTCTAACTACTCCCCGGTAGGCCGGAGTTGTGAATGTGAAATATTACGCGAGTTTTTTGTAAAAAATGCTATGGGAGCAAGGAAAAGTCTCGGATTTGCCAAAATTTGCATTTTATTAAGATGGCCGGATGACGGACATACGAGGCTGGTGGCCGGGCTTTTTCCCGGCGGCGGCAATAAAAAAGCCGCGTTGCAATAACGCGGCTTTTTGGTGATGCCCCGGAAGCGGGTTTATTTTGCTGCCAGGCCCAGCAGCATTTCATTGAGGCGCTTGACGAAGCCGGCCGGATCGTTGAGGTTGCCGCCTTCAGCCAGCAAAGCCTGGTCGAACAGGATATTCGACCAGTCGTCGAATTTCGCATCTTCGTATTTCAGGCGTTGCACCAGTGGATGATCCGGATTGATTTCCAGCGTCGGTTTGGCGTCCGGTGCTTCCTGGCCTGCCGCTTTGAGCATGCGCATCAGGTTGCCGGACAATTCATTTTCACCGGCGACCAGGCAGGCCGGCGAATCGGTCAGGCGGAAGGTGATGCGCACTTCCTTGGCTTTATCGGCCAACGCGGTTTGCATCTTCGCTACCAGCTCCTTGTACTGGTCTTCGGTTTCCTGGTGCTGCTTCTTCTCTGCTTCGTCTTCCAGCTCGCCGAGGTCGAGGTCGCCTTTCGCTACCGATGACAATTCCTTGCCTTCGAAATCTTCGAGGAAGGACAGCATCCATTCATCCACGCGATCGGTCAGCAGCAATACTTCTATGCCTTTCTTGCGGAAGATTTCCAGGTGCGGGCTGTTCTTGGCAGCGTTATACGATTCGCCGGTGGCGTAGTAAATCTTGCTTTGGCCTTCCTTCATGCGCGCGACGTAATCGGCGAAGGAAACGGTTTGTGCATCGCTATCGTTATGCGTGGAAGCGAAGCGCAACAGCTTGGCAATACGTTCCTTGTTGCCTGCATCTTCGCCTATGCCTTCTTTCAGGACCTGGCCGAAGGCATTCCAGAAAGTGACGTATTTGTCTTTGTCAGCCTGCTCGTCGCTGTTGGCCAATTCTTCCAGCATTGACAGCACGCGTTTGGTCGAGCCTTCGCGGATGACTTTGACGTCACGCGATTCCTGCAGGATTTCACGCGATACGTTCAGCGGCAAATCAGCCGAGTCGATCACGCCTTTGACGAAGCGCAGATAGACCGGCATCAATTGTTCCGCATCGTCCATGATGAAGACGCGCTTGACGTAAAGCTTGATACCGCCACGCTTGTTGCGATCCCACAGGTCGAACGGTGCCTGGCTCGGGATGTACAGCAGTTGCGTATATTCGCTGCGGCCTTCGACGCGGTTATGTGTATAGGTCAGCGGCTCGCCGAAGTCGTGCGATACATGTTTGTAGAACTCGACGTATTGCTCAGGCGTGATGTCGTTCTTGCTGCGCGCCCACAAGGCGCTGGCCTGGTTGATGGTTTCCCATTCGTCGCGTACCACGGTTTCTTTTTTCTCTTCGTCCCATTCTTCCTTCTGCATCATGATAGGCAGCGAGATGTGGTCGGAATATTTGCGGATGATGGATTTGAGTTTCCACGACGAGAGGAATTCGTCCTCGCCTTCGCGCAGGTGCAGGATGATGTCGGTGCCGCGATTCGGCTTGTTGATCGCTTCAACCGTGAAGTCACCCGCGCCTGCGGATTCCCAGCGGACGCCGGCGCTGGCATCGGTACCGGCACGACGGGTTTCGACCGTGATGCGATCGGCAATGATGAAGCCGGAGTAAAAGCCGACGCCGAACTGGCCGATCAGTGCCGCATCTTTTTGCTGGTCGCCGGACAGTTTCGAAAAGAATTCCTTGGTGCCGGATTTGGCGATGGTGCCGAGGTGCTCGACCGCGTCGTCGCGCGTCATGCCGATACCGTTATCCGAAATCGTAATCGTGCGCGCTTCCTTGTCGAAGCTGACCTTGATCTTCAGCTCGGGATCGTTTTCAAACAGCGCGCCATTGTTGATCGCTTCAAAGCGCAGCTTGTCAGCCGCGTCGGAGGCGTTCGAAATCAATTCGCGCAGGAAGATTTCCTTGTTCGAGTACAAGGAATGGATCATCAGTTGCAGCAGTTGTTTTACTTCGGCCTGGAAGCCCAGGGTTTGCTTTTCTGAATGTTCGGAAACAGCCATTTTTACCTCAAGAATCAAAGAATTAGCGGAGTTTGAAAGCCCTTCATCGCGGCGGATATTGACCCGCCGCCATGATCTTGCCCGGCTCGTGGCGGGCAACCCGGGCTTTCAAAAGGTTTGCGTGCAGATGGGGTTGCAGGCGTCGATTTCAAGACTTTCCTACTTCCCGATTTCCCGCTCAAGGAAACGCATGATACCCGGATCGGCCATCGCCGCCACATTGAAACGCATATTCGTTGACGGCAGTTGATTCGGCGAAAACAGGCTGCCGGGCGCCAGCAGGTAACCCTGTTCCATCGCCTTTTCTGCCAGCAGGGTGGCGTCGCAGCCGACATCGGTCCAGGCGAACATGCCGGCCGGGGTATGGAAATGGATCTTGATCCCGATGCGCTCCATCTGCCGGATGGTCTTGTCGCGTACCGCATTCAGCTTGGTGCGCAGCCTGTCCGTATGTTTGCGGTAATGTCCTTCTGACAGGATGCGATAGACCACGCGCTCGGTAATTTCAGTCGTCGTCAGCGCGGTCAGCATTTTGCGATCCGCCAGCTGCCGCGCGATCTCCGGCGAGGTGGCGATGAAGCCGACACGCAGGTTGGCCGCCAGCGTCTTGGAAAAACCACCGAGGTAGATCACGCGGTTCAACTGGTCAAGCGCCGCAATCCGGGTTGCCGCCTGCACCGCCGCGCCCGGATGCATATCGCAGTAGATATCGTCTTCCACGATCATGAAGTCGTACTGTTCGGCGATCTTCAGGACCTGGAAAGCCTTGGCTGCGGACAGCGAGGTCGAGGTCGGATTGTGCAGGATGGAGTTGATGATGAATAGCTTGGGCCGGTGCAATTCGGCCAGCTCCGTTAACTGTGCGATATCCGGCCCGTCGGGCAGGCGCGGGATGCCGACCACCTTGGCGCCGAGTGCGGCGAAGGAGCCGAACATCAGGAACCAGCCCGTTATCTTTACTTTTTAAAAATGTCTCACGCGATAAAGGCCTATTTATTCACGTCAATATGTAGTATTTATTACATTGATTTTCGTGACTAAAGGAACAGTGGGTTGGATATTTATTATTTGAAGCAAGACCGGACTCCGCATTTGTCGCACCTAATTGAGCAACTTGGATTAGTAGATAAACAGCCTTTCACAGTAGATCTAAATTGGCAATGCGACGCAGTTCTTAACAGTTTTTTAAGGTCTCTGGCGGCTCCTGGTTCTCCTAGTCCGAATACATGGCGTGCTTATGCTGAGCAACTGAGCTTGTTTTTTCGATTTCTAATTAAACGAGAGAAAACCTGGAGAAATGCTTCGTCAGAGGACTGGATGGTTTATTACCGCTTGCGAAGAATTCAACCTGGTTCTTTACAAATCTCATCCAGTTCATGGAATGTTTTCGCCGCTGCATTGAGGCGGTTTTATGAATGGGCTAAGCAAGAAGGGCATTTGAAATATGTTCCTTTCGACTACACGACCAAGCTGTCGTCAGGGGCTTGTCCAAACCAGACTTCTCATGTTCTCTCAACGAATCTTAAAGAAAGGACTCGCAAAAAAGATATTAAGTACATGACCGAACATGATTTCCTGGAAATATATCTTCCGAAAATTATGGCTACAAAAGAAGGGCTTCGAAATGCTCTTTTCGTTAGACTTTTATTTCGGACCGGACTACGTGCTCAGGAGGCAGCGACCATCAAACTGTCGATGCTCCCAGATCCCGACAGCATTTTTTTCAAAGACCTCAATACATGCCCGCTAATTGTGGTTGGAAAGGGTAATAAAGAGCGTACGGTGCGTGTGCCAAAAAGCTGGTTAAGAGATGTGCGGCGCTACATCGAATGGGATCGCGCCGATGCAATAAATCGGAGAAGGACCAGTCGTTTAAAGAGAGGTGTCGATATCAATGAGGAAGAGTTTTTATTCCTGACTTCATTGGGACGGCCCGCGACCTACAGTGCGTTCTACAAGATGATGCGGGTCGCTGGCGACGGTAGCGGATTTAGTTTTAAGGCACACCCCCATATGTTGCGTCACAGTTATGCCATCTATACGCTTTCCGGGATGATTCGACACATGTTAGCTAGGCAAAGTGTGCCTATTCATTCAAGAAGTGAAGCGTATAAAAGAATGGTTTACGATCCATTGCGCGTGCTTTCACGGTTGATGGGCCACGCATCCGTAATGACCACATTTATCTATCTCGATTATGTTGATGAAATAACCGACATGATTGACATCTCCAATGATTGTGAAGGATTCGAAATTGACGAGAGGGAATTGTCCGGAGAACAGACGGAATGAAAGCGAGAAATAATCCTTTTACGGCAGATGATGTTCAGTGCAATGAAACGTTTTCAATGCCGTCAATACTGCCTTGGAAGTGGGATTTAACAGGAGTAGTGCGAGAAGGTAGCTGGCTGTCTTTTCAAAAGTGTTCTTCGAGGCCGAAATTATTTGGCCCATTAATGAGTGCCCTTTGGATTGGCGAAGTTGTTAATTCACCCAGCAAACATTATCAAGTGGTACGGCAAAAGCGTGATTCTCTACATCGATTGGTTAGATATCTAGATGAGATAAAAACAGATCGGAACCCAAAGGACGCGAGTGTTAAAGATCTTAGTCGGGAGACATTGATCGACTTTAGGAAATGGTTACACTCTAATTATGGAAACACTACCGCCGGTAGAAGTTATCTTTGCATCGCAAAATTATTGAAAATATTGCAAGGAACTGATTCTCCAGTGTCAGGCTCTGTGCCAAGTGAACTTGAGATACCTTTCAGGTCGCTTAGGCGCAGCGACGCAACTACTTCAGCAGTTCAGCCCTATAGCCATGACGAACAGTTGCGGCTTACTAATGCGGCGAAAAAAGAGATATCAGACATTATTGGTCGATTGGCGTTAGGTAAAACGCTATTAGCTGAGGGGCAAGACCCGCGTTTAGTTGGCCATTTGAAGCAACCTTGGAACAAAAAGTCCATTTTCACCACCGGTTGGAATAGTAAAGCTAACAACCTTTGGTATTTGGTGCATATTCTAAAAGGCCAATTTCCGTCGCACTCTGTGACGCGAAATTGTCTTCTAACCCGATATCTGCAAAACCGAAAGGTTGACTCCGAAAACTGTACTTTTAACAGTCCTTCGGAGCTCATTTCTCATTTATATCCAAGTTATAAGGATTTGGTACCGTTTGTAATTCTGCTATCCATCAAGAGCGGACTGAATGCAGAAGCTTTGCTGACTTTGACACGTGATTGCCTTCTTGGGGAAGAGGGAGGAAAAACGATAGTCGAATTCAAAAAGCACCGCGGCAGTCATGACCAAATGCAGATTCCATTTTCCAATCGAGGTAGTACGTCACCTATTTCGTTAATTAAGTTGGTTTTAAAAATGACAGAGTCACTCGTCCCCTTTGCCAGCGATGACGAAAAAAATAGTTTGTGGCTAGCTATTAGGAAAGCTGGACCAGGCTGGCCGTACTTGGGACAGACAGCCGCTTTGACATACGATGCAACAATGTATTTTGCTAACGGACTGAAACAAGGACCGCTCACTTTTACCGGTTTCATGGAAGTACATGATCTACGTGATAGGAATGGTGAATTTTTAAAGTTTGGCTTTAGACAGACTCGGAAAACAGTTGCAACAAACGCATATTTGAAAAGTGGAAATTTGGCAAATATTAGTAAGAAGACGCTAAAACATCACGGTAAGCAAGCACTAAATACGACGGCCTTTCATTATCTAACGAATGATGCAACGCATCATGTTCACAACCAGACTATACGCATAGCGCAAGACAAGGTCGTACAAGAGGCAAGAGGCATTGTCGTTATACAGAATGTTGAAACGGAAGAAGAAATCGCTGCGCTAGCTAAGCAGCTTTCAGAGTCGGAAGATAAAATTATTTCTCTTCTCTCTGGAGAGCAAGACGTGTTTATAGCTAGCTGCCGTGACTTTTATAACAAGCCTGGCGGCATACCCGACACGCCATGCAATGATCCTTGGCAATGCTTTAGCTGTGAAAATGCGCTCTGGACAAGTCGAATCTTGCCACGTCTGGTGAAGTTCAAATTGTTTATGGAGCAACAACGGAAACTGCTTACTCCAATCGATTGGAGTAATAAATTTGATCTTCCCTATTCTGCAATTACAAAATCTATTCTTCCACGCTTTCCAAACACAACTCTCGAATGGGCAAATATTCAAGCTAAAGAAACGCCGTTTTATGTCTCTCCTCATATAAGAGAAGCGTGATGAATAACGCCAACTATTCGCAGAAAAATACATCCTTTGAACTAAAAATCGTTAGCGGACTTGTACCCGCGGACGCTGCAGTCGGCAGACTTTCCATATTTAGTGACTTCATTTGGGACCAAACTGATTTAGCCGAATCGCGAACGTTAATAAAGGGCGCCAAAATCAACTGGCGCAGTATCTTCGATAATGTTTGGGAAACTCATTATTTGGTCGCAATCTCCATTATGGAATATACATATGCTCGTCTTTACGATCCCATTGGGGAGGACTATGCTTGTGATATGAAGACAGTGCAACATGAGGCTCGTTACTTAGCATCATTTGTTGAATATTTACAATCAAGGAAAATATTTGGGACAGCCGATATCGGTCATTACGATATTCAGGATTACGTGAAGTGGCTAATGCGCATTAGAGGACAGGCGCTTAAGAAGAGAGTCAAAACTGAAGCCGCGGATCTCGACTGGGTTGATGTCCGAATTCGCGCACTTCAGTCCTATCACAGCTATAACAAGCGAGTATCTCAGCAGTTGCCAATAAGACCATTGCATGGACATTCAATATTTAAGTACTTAGGCAAAAGGCGTCGAAGAACTGAGGAGAATAGAACTCCTTTAATTCCTAAAGATGTATGGGATCCATTTCTATGCGCTGCGCTTGATTATGTAGAATATTTTGCAGATGACATTCTTGCTGGCCAGAGTGTAATAGAAGATATAAGGGCGAATGTATTGCCTCTTGCAAGGACGGCTAAGAACTTTTCTTCAAACAACTTCACAGTGAGAAAAGTAAAACCGAGACTCAACGCAATAGCGGAATTTGCTATTAACCCGAACTCAGGTATTTCCTGGCGTGAGAGGTGGGTAAATGTTGATGACCTAAGAGTTGAATTATTTACCCTTTACCAAGCTTGTCTCGTAGTGGTTTCCTGTTTATCGGGGATTCGTGAATCTGAATTGGCGCTGATTCAGGTTGATGGATTTCAAGAGCAAACAGATGTAGACGGTGTGTCAAAGCGTTACACAGTGATTTCCCGGATGATCAAGGGTGATATCGACCGACAACTTGTTTGGGAAGTAAATAGACCGGTCTATCAGGCGTGCCATGTCATAAAAAAAATGACTAGTTACGCTCGTTCACATCGTGCATGTAATGAATTATTTATTCGAAGCTGGTATCGCGGGGCTGGCGAACAATTTCAGATCGACCTACGAAAGGACTGTTTAGGACGTACGACCAAAGGGTCAATCCTTCCTCTCGGTCCAGACGCTATGTCACTCGCTCTAAAAAATTTCGGAGCTCGGCTTGACGTAGCCATACAAGGTACGTATCGGCTACCACTCGTCGAAGGGGAAAAATGGAATTTTACGATGCGGCAGCCCCGTCGGACGCTTGCGAGCCGAATCGCGCGCGAACCCTTCGGGTTGATTGCGGGAATGCTTCACTACAAGCATGTCAAACTGACGACTTTTCTGGGTTACGCTGGTAAAGATCCGTCTTGGATTCAAGATTTGGCTATTGAGGAATTTTCTGCAAACGAGGAGTTTCTTGGCCAGATTTGGGAGGATATTCAAGATGGCGCTCTCGCAGGTGCAAGGGGGCATGAATTGATTCATGAATTTAAGGGCATGGCCGGTGACATAAAAAAGAATAGTCTTCAATACTTCATTGAGAATAATCGCCGCAACCTTCACGTTGGTCTTCTAAATTATTGTCTATTTCAGCGAGATCGTGCGTTATGCCTAACAAATAAGAAATCCGATCTTCCAGAGAAACCAGTTATTAACGCTTGTTATCCTGAGCGGTGTGCAAACAGTTGTATATCCAAAAATCACATCCCAATTTGGCAGGCTCAAGTCAATGACGCCCAAGCGATGCTTAATCATAAAAATGTCTCGATCCCGCAAAAAATCGCTCTTACAGATGACATAGCGAAGTCGCTGCGTATTTTGAATCAATTAAACGGTACTTGTTAAGAATGTCAAATTCAATGAAAGAAATAGCTGCGACTGAAACACAGTTGTTTGCAGCGTTAAACAGGATCACTCTCGGAATTTCAGAAAAAACGGATGGCCGTATGACTCAAGAAAATATTGCACTTGAAGCAGGCCTTTCGAGGGCAACTTTTAATCGATATCCGAATGTTGTTCAAGAGTATAAAAAACATAAGCGAAAGGAAAATTACGAGGAAGATATCAACAAGCCCCAGACGGTTGAAGATAAGTATCAAGATATCGTGACGGATAATATAAAGTTGAAAAATGCCGCAATCCGAAATAGAGTCGAATTTGACGAATGCATTCGCGCGGCTAGACAGGAAATATTCATTTTGAATCAGGCGCTCGAAATGCGCGACGGCACATTGGCAGAAAAGGATCGCGAAATTGCGGAGCTTAAGAATAAATACGTAAGGCTAAAATTGGTTCCTTAATTGCCATTGAAGAGGAATACTTATGAAGATTTATATTGTCAGATTGAATATTTTTTAAGCATCTAGACATGCGTACGTCAAAGTAAGTAGCTATTCAAATTCCTCAATAGCTACTTGTTTGCAAAGAAGGGTAATTTAAGGATTAAAGTCCCAGTGCGAGTGAACATTGAAATAATGGTTCAGCAGTTCTACTTGTGTAGATGGGATTAGGTGAATATTTTTCATTTCGACTAAGTCATTGAGTGAAGACTTCAAGTCTGCTTTTGTAACTGCGGAGATACTGAATTCAGGTAAGTAAAGACGAGCTTTGAAACCAATGCACATTGATTAATGTGCATTGAGGCCTGAAGAATCGTATGGGGCTTTAGCCAGAAAAGTAGAAGACGGATAATTTTGAGAGATGTTAACTTGACGAGCAAATTAACATCTCTCGCAATGTAAATTACTTGGCCCCAGCTAATATCCATTCAACAACAAGTTTTGCATCTGCATCCGATAGATTATTAGGCGGCATGGGAGTCGTTCCCCAAACACCTGATCCACCAACTTTGACTTTCTTTACCAGAGTTGCAACTGCGCTTTTGTTTCCTTTATATTTATTAGCGATTTCATTAAAACCAGGCCCAACAATTTTATTGTTTATACCGTGGCAACTCATACACGCATTTTTACCTGCAATACCTTTTGCTTTATCTGCATCGACTGCAGCGGTTGCTGTGAAAGATACGCAGAATATTCCGATAGCAATGACATATTTCATAAAAAAGTTCCTATAGTGAATAATTGATTGGTCTAATAAATTTGATTGCCGTGACTGGGGCTATCATGGAGCTAGCTACCGAATTTAGAAAAATGAAAGAATCTCTTCAATTGATTTTTCATGGCACGTACTTAACGGTTTAGTCGGAGTGCCTATGGATATCCAACCAAGCAAGGTCTCATCGGTTTCGCAGAACGCATCAATAATTAATGGATCGCGCACTTTATCGCCACTAAGCATCTTCCCTGCGAATCCCATGAAGTGAATGGCGTTAAGAATATTGGTGACTGCTCCGCCAATACAAGCCCATTGCTCGTGTTCTGGTACGAGATGGCGCCCGCTAACCTTGCTAATAATGGCAATCGACATCGGGGCACGTAATGCCCGCTCCCGCTCTATTGCACAAGCTTCGTCATTCTTGCCGTTGGCTCTTGCGTAAGTTTCAAACAAATCAGCTAGTCGTTCTCGAGCATCCCCTTGTACGACAGAAAGACGAAATGGAATCAATTCGCCGTGATCTGGCGCACGTAATGCGATCTGCGCGATTTGCCTCAATTGAAGATCATTCGGCCCCGGATCGGCCAAATATTTAATCCCCATAGAAGAACGAGTCATCAAATGGGCAAGGATTGCTTCTGGTTGAATCACAAAGTGCGTGGTAGACATGTGCATTGTTGAAACAGGCGATGTTTCCATCGCCTGGCCATAACGTTATCAAGATCGACTATGCGTTATCAAATGCGCGTCGTTTGGTGGACACCGTTTTCTTGTACTGTTCGATAGATCCAATACGCCGCACGCTACCCCACGTTCCCTTGTAATAAGGAATGATATTTCTATCCACCCAATCGGTGGTTACGTCACCCTGTATACCATTGACGTAACCAAAAAGCATGAAGGTATGCGATGGCTTCATATCCTTAACCGGATAAGCCATTGCGAAAGTAGAGCCATAATCATTGAATACTTCCACGACGTCGCCCGCCGCAATTCCTAGCGACTGAGCATCACTTGGATTTAGTTCGATGTAGGCAAGTGGGTATCGACTTTTAACGAAGTCGTTGTATTGATCATGGTAGGCAGACTGCCAAACTTCATTGGCACGCCCATTGTTAAGCCAGAATTTGTGTTTGGCTTTTTGCTCCTCCACCGGCTTAGGCAAGCCATTCCATGGAGCTGGCTTAAAATGAGCTTTACCATCTTTTGTATCAAACTTGTTGTCGTCGTAGTGAATAGCAGTGCCAATCATCTTGCCATTTTCAACTCGTTTAATTGGCAGTTGAACGCCATTGGTACCAGCTGCACGCAACAAGGCATAGGTTGCAAGGACGCCGGTATCACCACCTTGACTATCAATAGGACCAGCCCCGGGTTGGCCGGCACGACGGAAACCATCGTTAAAAGCATCTTCTTCAGTTTTCCAATCGAAGCCAGTAAAGCGCTTGGCCATATCGGTTTTCCCCTCTGCTTCGTACAATGCTTTGAGCGTATTGGCGGCCTTTGCAGCAATCAGGCAATCCGGTAACGCATCGCCAGGTGCGTCCATAAATTTCTCCGATAGACGCATCCGACGTTCGCCATTCATTGACGTGAGATTCATTTCGCCTGGATGCGCCGCCGGGAGCATGAGGTGAGCAGCTTCGGATAACTTGGTGGGATAAAGATTGATACTGGTTACAAATAGTCCACCTTTGCTAGTCGCGTCGTAGATGATGTCAACCATCTCTTTTGCAGAAGCACCACGAGCCTTACTCATAGCGTCTTTGACGATCTGACTTCGACGTAGACTCACTTCGCGCAATGCTTGAGCATTGTTGCTAGTTTGAAAATTATTGCACCCCCACCAAGTCATCATCCGACCTTTGCCATGGATGATTTCTTGATCAACGTATATTTTTTCCCCGGTCGGATGTGGAGGGCGTACATATCCTTCCTGATGCCCACCCATGCGTACACAACCGGTACCACGACGACCGACATTCTGCGTCGCAATCACCAAATCCAATAGTGACGATTGAATGTTGTAATTATCATTACCCCAGATAATGCCTTTTTCGTATGCGTGCATCGTGCGGGGCATTTTCCCTGGCGCTTTAGGTTTGTATGACCACTCTGCGGCTTGTCGCAGTTTGTCTTCAGATACACCAGTAATGCGGCTGCAATCAGCCAAGCTCATCTGATTAGTCTTGACTGCATCTTCAAAGCCCACGGTATGTTGCGCAATAAATTCTTTAGCGACCCAGCCCTGTTGGACAACGTAGGTCAGCAAGCCATTGAAAAGTGCGACATCGGTACCGGGATTAATGTCGAGATGTAGTACTCGATCTTTTGCTGTTTGCTCGGCAATCGCGATCGAAGTGGTGCGACGAGGGTCTACAAAAATCATGCGGCCAGGGCCAACCGGCTCTCCCGCAAACCATTGTTTCTTTTTCTCTTCCGTAGAGCCGTTCAGGTTCGGCAACCAATGATTCAAAAAGTAGTTGGTTTGCGTTTCGTAAGGATTGTTCCCGATTGACCAGATAACGTCGGCTACTTGTGCGTCTTCATAGCTATTATTCAGCTCACCGATGCCCATTTCACGCGTTGCATGGCACTCGGAATTGTAGGCTGGCCGATTATGAATGCGCACCGTCGGGGTCTGGATTGCACTGAACATCAATTTGCCGGAACCCCATGTATTTTCAAAACCACCACCTGCACCACCATGATCGAAAGTCGCGAACATGATGTCACGCACATTTCCTTGATCGAGAATTTTCTTGGTAAGTCCTGCATAGATCGCCATCGCATGATCCCAAGACGTGTCCAACCATTGATCACCTGCATAGAAACGCGGGTACATTAATCGGTCTGCAGTGATGCCATCGGCCGCATACATGTATGTCGCCATCTTGCCGCCTCGGGTTGAGCTTAACCCTTGGTTCACTACACACTCTTTATCAGGAACGATCATGATGTTGGAGCGCTTACCATTTTTTGCGGTAATGATATTTGTCATCGCCGGTGTTAGCGTGGTAGCGAACGGTGGCAACTGTTTGGTGAAATCTAAGCCAAGTGCATTTTGGTTAGCTGCACGCCCACCTTCTTTGTTTTCATCCCACTTATAAACGTGGTATCCACAGCCGACGATACAGAAATGACACGTCATATTTGTTTGCTGAGCGTTTACTGGAGGCAAAGCTACGCGGTCTCGATTTTTACTCATGATAGTGATCTCCCTATTTCACAGAATGTTGGACTGACGACCGTAAATTAAACCGCTCACCCCAATTGCTGTGACGGTGTCATTCGTAGCGTTGTAACTCAACTGAATCTGAGGAAGATTCTCAGTGGCTTGCCCACATACCATCTGTCCATGGTTATCTGGATCAAAGACCGAAAAATGACATGGACATTTAAATGTCTTGGCGTTTGCGTCATAAGAGACCGGGCACCCCATGTGCGTGCACAAAATGCTATGCGCAACAATGTCGTTGTTAGGGCCCACGCCTCCGGGCGTCGGTTGCCCCATTTTGATCGCTACGCAAGGCGATGATGCATCGGGGTAGTTAAAGCTGACCGGAGCATCTACTTTCAATCCCTTTGCTTTGGTGACAACTGCCGTTGGATAGGGTAAGGTCGCCGCCCCGACATTCACTTTACTAGGAGCTGCGTTAGCGTTGCCACTCACGAGCCCTGCGCCTGCAACCGCTGCAGAGGACCCTGCGATTTTTAAGAAATTGCGTCGACTAGTTTGATGTTCCATGAATGATGTCTCCGTTTTTATAATGTGGGAATCTATTCGCAAACGCCATGCCAGGAGGACAGAAAAGCTAAGTCTTTGATTTGATTTGTTTGGTGCGGCGCACGATATTTTCGGGCGTTACCATATGGTGACGTTGCGTTCCATTTTTGTAACGCCCGTGCGATTAGATGTTATCTGTAGGCGAGTTTCACACTTCAAAAAATGAGTGGATGAAGAAAATCATGGGCTATAGTGTGTTTTCTCAAACGACTTTAAGCGTCTGGATTTCGTAACGTGGGCACTTATTCTTCTCAATTGCAACGCCGGCGCTTACTTGCAGGAATAGCTGGGCTTGCAACAGCCGGTTTTGTCGCGCCGGTTGTCGCTGCTCAGCCGTTGCGAATCGGGTTAACTCCGGTATTCCTAGATGAGCGTTCCGGCTTCTTGTCGCGTTTCCGTGATCACTTAGAAAGCGTACTCGGGCTACCAGTAGTATTTGTGCAACGACGTAGTTACGCCGATATCGTTGAGCAATTGCTTGATGGACGTCTTGCGGCGGCATGGCTATGTGGTTATCCGTTTGTTCGTTATCGAGCATTGCTGCAATTGCTAGCAGTGCCGGTATACGAGGGGCAGCCAACCTATCACGCGTACATCATTACTGGACCTACATCTAAAGGTGCCAAAAACTTTACAGATTTAAAAGGTGGAGTCTTCGCATATTCGGATCCCTTATCTAACTCCGGATTTTTGTATGCGCAGGATCGCTTGAAGGAACTAGGGCAACGGGACAGTACATTCTTCAGGAAATCATTTTTTGCATTTGGACATCAAAATGTGATCGCAGCGGTGTCATCTGGTTTAGCTGACGCTGGTGCCGTAGACGGCTATGTTTGGGATAGCGTAAATCAGCTCACGCCTCTGGCTACTAGCAACACTCGTATTCTGAACAAATCAGAGATATTTGGTTTTCCTCCGTTTGTATGCACCAAAAATATCGATCCTGTTCTGATGACAAGCTTGCGCAGTGCATTGATAGAAATGAACCAAACTGAGGCTGGCATACAGCTCTTAGCGGAGCTTCGATTAGACAAATTTATCGCAGGTCGACCTGCGATGTTCGACAGCATTGCTGCCATGATGAAGCGCGTGGGTCGCTAGCGAGCTGCCATCAAGAAGAGTATAGCCATGCGACTGAATCGACTTTCCTATTTAATTAAGGTCCCACTCGCGTTATGCATTGTGAGTCTGGCTTCTGCGCTAGGCATCTTCATAGTGACTTACTATTTACTCGCGTCGTATATAGGCGCTGAATCGATGACGCGCGTACAGCAAATTTCTAGCACTCTCGCGACCTCAGCACGCGGTGCGATTGCACGCGAAGAAATATGGGATATCTATCAACAAATCAGCGCAGCAGTTGCCCAGGATCCAAGTACAGAAATTGTAGTTATCAGCAAAGATAATCTATCGCTAGTGGCCTCGAACCCCATCAAATATCCAGTTGCCGGATCGAGAGATCATCTACCGTCCTCATTACTTATGTTGTCCGAAAATGCGCGACGAGAGGGTGCAAGCCATCGTATTTTTTCACTTGCTGGTCTCAATGATGAGATGGTCTACGGCGCTGCCACGATGGCAGTGTCGGAGGATGGTGATCCGCTGGGTACTGTGGTGGTCTATTCACGTCAGGACGCCACTCTTCCAAAATTACGCGATTTATTACTTCGTGTACTAGGGTATGGAATGCTCGCTTTAGCACTAATCATACCTTTCGGATGGTGGCTGGGACGTCGATTAGTCAGGCCACTTAATCATTTGCGAACGGCGATGGCTACGATTGAAGAGACCGATAGCATGATTGACACTAGTATGAAAGTAGATCAGGTTGGTACTGATGAAATCAGTCAATTGACGCGACAGTTTATTTCGATGCATGCCGAATTGCATCGCGCACGTGATTTGGAAATGCAGATGCAAATTGCAGAGCGAATGGCAATGGCCGGCAAACTCGCTTCCAGCCTGGCACACGAGGTCAACAATCCTTTGGGGGGAATGCTAAATGCCATCAGCAATTTGCGTCTGAAGGGCATAAGTGATCCATATGTTGAAAAAACTGCCAACTTGCTTGAACGTGGACTGCAGCAAATCCAAGATTCGATTTCAGCACTGATGTCCCAAGCACGTAGGGAGCACACGATATTGACTTGGAATGACTTTGACGATTTACAAACGCTGTCTGAACCAATCGCCTCAAAGCGCGATATCGATGTTGTTTGGCAGATAGTTGATGACCAACGCGAATTAGGGCTGCGTTCGGTACCGGTTCGGCAAATTGTATTGAACCTCGTACTCAATGCAATCAATGCAGCGTTAGTTCGGGTCGAAGTTCAAGTAAAGGTTGTCGGACAGGCGCTGCACGTTCGAGTAAAAAATGATGGTGGCCCATTTACGGCAATAGAGGATACGGCTCCAACCCCCGATCAGTATGGCCGTATAGGCTTGGGCCTATGGGTATGTTTTCGATTAACTCGTCAAATGGGGGGCACACTTACGATTGAGCCGACTATTAATGGGCGAGGTACCGTCGCAACTTTTATTGCACCATTGGAGTGATCACATGACTAGCGTATTACTCGTGGAAGACGACGCCATCATGGGCGAATCAATTTGTGATCGATTTGCACTCGAGAACATTGATTATGAGTGGGTTCAATCCGCCATTGCTGCATTAAGTCGCATGAAGCAACGTAAGTTTGATTGCCTCGTATCTGATATTCGTCTGCCCGATTTAAGTGGTGAAATGATGTTTGAACGTGTGCGTGAAAATGGCAGTCTAGATTATCCGGCGATTTTTATTACCGGTTACGGAACCCAGCAGCAGGCCGAGCGATTGCTTGCGAAAGGCGCGGCGGATTATTTGGTCAAACCTCTTGATCTAGAATCAATGATAAGCAAGATTCGCCTGCTTACGGCAGGACGTTTGCCTATCACAACGTCAAGCACACCGACCTTGGGTATTTCGCGTGAAATCCAACGCCTGGAAGAAATGATTGTAAAGATGGGGGAGCAATGGACCTCCGTACTTATTACTGGAGAATCTGGATCTGGGAAAGAAGAACTTGCTCGATTACTTCATCGTAGTGCACACGCGGCCAACAAACCTTTTATTGCTGTGAACTGTGGTGCACTACCAGAAGGAATGATGGAGGCTGAACTTTTTGGTTACGAACGTGGCGCATTTACAGGAGCAGCAAAGTCGCATCGTGGATACTTTGAACAAGCCAACGAAGGTACGGTTTTTCTTGATGAAATTGGCGAGTTAGCTCCGGCGGCACAAGTGCGCCTATTACGCGTTTTACAAGAACGTTCGCTAACTAGATTGGGGAGCGAAAAGTCAATTAAAGTTAACTTTCGGTTGATTGCTGCAACTCATCGTGATGTTCGCGAAGAAGTGAAGGCAGGGCGATTTCGTGAGGATCTGTATTACAGAATTAATATCATCCAGCTACGTGTGCCGCCGTTACGAGAAAGACTAGATGATGTTGCGTGGTTAGCGCGACTTTTTCTAGAGCAATGGAATCAAGCGCATCCATCCTCGCCGCGAATGCTGTCAGAGCCGACGATCACTTTTCTCTGTACATTGCCGTGGCGTGGGAATATACGCGAACTGAAGCATGCAATTGAGCGCGCCTGTTTATTGACGGCTCATCCATTGTTGAGGCCGGATGATTTTGAAGAGCAAATTTCAGAAGATGGAGCAGCAACGTTCCATCTACCGGTTGGGGCTTCGGCAACAGCACAACCACAGATCATTCCACTTGCTGAATTTAATCGAGAACAAGAACGACGTTACTTGGTACAAGTGCTCGCCCATCACAGTGGGCAAATGGCACAAACTGCAGCGGCGTTAGGTATCAGTCGCAAGACGCTGTGGGAAAAAATTCGAAAATTGGGTATTAAGGAAACATAACCGTCGCATTATTTTTGAGCAAGTATGAATGCTAGACAGTTGACGAATTACTTGTTCCGCACGGATTGTTACTATACTGAAATACTGCCGTAACATTGCTCAGCTATCGTTAAAAGATTAAATCTGCGGGCGGAGTATTTCTATGCAACTCTCAACATCATATCGGCCAGATACAGTATTTAGCAAAACAGAAAAAGGACGTGATGAAGTGGCAATGCGCTGCTTTGGCTTGAGCACACTACAACGTCGAGTACTTATTGTTATGGATGGGGAAAAAAGATTTTCGACCATTTTTGATATGATTCCTGAGCAAAAACTGGAAGAAATCGTATCTTATCTAGTACTCCAAAACTTCATTACCCCAATCCAAGTTTCAGTCAAATCTACTAGATCAAATGTACAAGTTCAGTCATTGAAGCATTCGCACGATGCGCAACAAGATAGCGTCGCATATTTGGATACATCGAAGCATACAGCCAGAATTTCCATTTCCAATGTTGAACTAATTCAAGACGCCCAAAAAATTCGTGAGATAAAAGATTTCATGACTTCGACTGCAACGACATACTTGGGACTGATGGCCTCAGACCTAATTCATAGGATCGAGAGAACAAAAGAAGCGTCAGGTCTGATGTCAATCGTTGGTCAATGGCATATGGCCTTACGAGAATCCAAGCATGGAACTAGATTTGCTGGTGCTTATCTTGATCAGGTTACCAACGCTCTATCAGGACAAGCCGCACAATTAAGTTGATTGTCCCCTCGTCCGGTTGCCGAAGTTAAATGGCTCTCTGGTTTACTCGCTTACTTAACTCTTCGGCACTTTCTTTTCTTTCGCTGTACCGATCTACCAAATAGGGAGAAACATCTCGAGTTAATAAAGTAAATTTGTAAAGTTCTTCCATTACATCCACGACACGCTCGTAGTATGAAGAAGGTTTCATGCGACCATCTTCATCAAACTCCAAAAATGCTTTAGCAACTGAAGATTGATTTGGAATTGTGATCATACGCATCCAACGGCCGAGAATACGCATTTGATTGACTGCGTTGAATGACTGAGATCCGCCGGAAACTTCCATAACTGCCAAGGTTTTCCCTTGTGTAGGACGAACTGCTCCCATGGTCAATGGAATCCAATCAATTTGAGCCTTCATAATGCCTGTCATTGCGCCGTGTCGTTCAGGTGATGACCACACCATGCCTTCGGCCCATTGCGCTAATTCTCGTAGCTCTAGTACTTTAGGATGATTGTCGGGTTCGCTATCAGGCAGTGGTAATCCACGTGGGTCGAAAACTTTCACTTCGCCCCCCATTGCTTCGAGCAGACGAGCTGCTTCCATCGTTAATAAGCGACTATATGAGCGCTCACGTACAGAGCCGTATAACAATAAAAAACGTGGCGGATGAATTGATTTCGCGGCAGTCGAAAAATCAGATGCTATTGGTGAACGGAACAGTTCCGGTGCTATGTTTGGTAAGTCAGTTAGATTTTGTGACACGTTGTCCCTCCGCGTTAATTATGATTTCACCATCCTCTTTTGAGAATGCGGTCAGTTGTGGTAGCGACAATATTTCGAGCACTAATTCTGATGGACGACATAGGCGGGTTCCTAGAGGCGATTTCACAAAAGGCCGATTGATTAATATTGGATTGGCGAGCATTGCATCCAACAACTCATTATCTGGCCTCGCCAAATTATCCAGTCCTAACTCTAGGTAAGGCGTACCTTTCTCTCGAATGGCCGCTCTTACTGTAAGCCCAGCATCCGATATTAATGCAGTAAGCTCTGCGCGCGCAGGGGGATGTTTGAGATACTCAATAATGGTGGGCTCAACACCTGTATTACGAATCAAAGCCAAGGTGTTTCGTGACGTTCCACATTCAGGATTATGATAAATAAAAATGTTCATGATATTTCTCCGTACAGATGCTGAATTCAATTACCTTCTCGCGAAGGTCGTCCACATATGAATAAAATCGCGCCGAATGTTCCTAAGGCAATTAGAGTTAGGATGGTGCCAACATATCCACCGGTTGCCGAATACAACAGAGAAGCTACAAAAGGACCTGCAGCGATTGCAATCATTACAGGAGCCGCCATTGCTCCGCTTACTGCACCATAAATCCCCCGTCCATACAGTTCAGCAGGCAATGTTCCGCGCACAACGGTCATCACTCCGTTACTGATGCCATAGAGTGCCGCGAATGCGGCATAAATTAATATCCACTCTTTCGGCGCAAATAAAAGTGCCAGCCCTAAAGGTAAAAGCCACATCGCAACTATTCCTACTTTGTGAGATGTCGCCTTCCTTCCTATGGTGGATTCGAGGATACGACCTAAAACCTGCATTGGCCCGATCAACGCTCCAATTAAAGCCGCATGCGAAGGTGATACACCTCTGCTTTGCAAAATAGACATGAGATGCAGTGACATTGCCGAAAATACCAATGCATTGAAAGTAACCGCGGACGTAAGAAATAGGAAACTCCGCTCCCTCAAAATTGCCCTTAATCCTTGTTTTATTGGATCGCTAGAGGATTCTGACTGAATCGATTCTGATAATTTTGGTAAAAGTGCATGAATAGGTAGGCAAAGGAGTAAATTTGCTACTGAGAAAATCATCCACGTTTGTCTCCATCCAAAGTGCTCAGATAACGCTTGTGTCAGCGGCCAGAACACTGTGCTTGCAAATCCCCCAAATAGAGTCAGTGAAGTAATCGCACGTCGATAATCACTTCCGCAAATCTGTGTGAGCACAGCAAAGGACGATTGATAAAGAGTCGCACTCATTGCAACTCCAATCCCTGCCCACACGAGATACAGACCTGTAACACTCTGCACGTTAGCTAGTAGGGCAAGCATCATGGAGGCAAGTAAAGAACCTGCGCCCATGAGTAAGCGCCCCCCGAGTTTATCGATAATTGCACCTGCCACTGTTGAAAGGCAGCCGGATATGAGGAGTGCAAGAGAATAAGCGCCGACCACGACAGAGCGCGTCGTTTGCAGCTCAATCTCCATTGGCTGCATTAGCACGCCATAAGCATAAAACATCGAACCCCAGCCGACAATTTGCGTAAGACCCAGGCTAGGGATTGCCCAACGTATTTTCGTCATCCGCGACAACCTGCCTTAAAAACTAAGACGTATTGCCAGAGCGGCCAATGTCATCAGCAGAACTGGGATAGTGAGTACTGCACCAACCCTGAAATAATAGCCCCAGGAGATATTGATTCCTTTGCTAGACAAAACATGTAACCAGAGTAATGTGGCTAGGCTACCAATCGGAGTAATCTTCGGCCCCAGATCACTACCAATGACATTTGCATAGATCATAGCTTCACGCACAGTGCCCTGCGCAATCGTTGCATCAATTGACAATGCGCCTACCAATACCGTCGGCATATTGTTCATAATCGATGACAAGAAAGCAGTGAGCAGCCCTGTTCCAAATGCGGCACCCCAAACACCATATTGTGCGAATTCGTTTAGGAGCGCTGTAAGATAATTTGTCAGGCCGGCATTTCTTAATCCGTAGATAACTAAATACATACCCAACGAAAAGAAAACAATCTGCCACGGCGCGTTCTTAACTACTTCGCGCGTCTCAATGACATGCCCCTTTGCAGCCACAAGCAATAACACGACCGCACCCGCTGCAGCGACAGCACTGATTGGAATGCCAAAACTTTCAAGCCAGAAAAAGCCAATTAGCAGCCATGCAAGAACCCACCAGCCAGCGACAAATGTTGCGCGATCTTGAATTGCACTCGATGGAGATTTTACTTGTTCTAAGTTATATCGACCTGGAATGTCACGTCTGAAGTACCAGATCAGTACCAGCAAAGTTACGATCACGGCAACAAAATTGACTGGCACCATCACAGAAGCATATTGCGTAAAACCGATATTAAAAAAATCGGCCGAGACAATATTAACCAAATTAGAAACCACTAACGGCAGGCTGGCCGTATCTGCGATAAAACCCGCAGCCATAACGAATGCAAGTGTAGATCGCTCGGAAAATTTTAAAGCCAATAGCATTGCAATGACTATTGGAGTAAGTATCAACGCAGCGCCATCGTTCGCAAAAAGAGCAGCAACTACTGCTCCAAGTAACACCAATAATACGAACAACTTTCGGCCTCTGCCGCCACCCCAACGAGCAACATGTAATGCAGCCCACTCAAAAAAACCCGCTTTATCGAGAATAAGGCTGATGATAATGACCGCGATAAAGGTCGCTGTCGCGTTCCAGACAATGTCCCAGACGATAGGAATATCGGTTAATTGAATAACTCCTAGCAGCAGCGCCGCCACGGCTCCTAAGCTAGCACTCCAGCCAATGCCCAAGCCTCGGGGTTGCCAAATAACAAGCGTGAGAGTAATTAAAAAAATTGAAAATGCTGTAAGCACGTGACTATCCTTTGATGCTCAACTTAATTCGCTACGGGAAAAATGGGATGATGCAGAAAAAATGATGGGGCTAACGAACAGCCCCCTTTTAAAAATTAAAACTTGTTCGCGCCAATCGCATCCATTTCGCGCTTAATCGCTGACTTTTCCAATAGTGGAATTGAAAGATTGTTTAAGAGATTTACTCGAACAGAAATTTGCTTTGCGATTTTAGAAAATACCGCTCGCTTCTCTTCATCAGAGCCAGTAGCTGCTGCAGGATCTTCAAATCCCCAATGGGCGGACACGGGATGCCCAGGCCAGATTGGGCAAACCTCGCCAGCAGCGTTGTCGCATACCGTAATGATGAAATCCATTTGCGGTGCATCGGGCGCAGCAAATTCGTCCCAGCTTTTGCTTCGTAAATTTTCCACGGGATAGCCAGTATGAGCAATCTGTTCTATTGCGAATGGGTTGACTGTACCGCCTGGGTGACTTCCTGCGCTATAGCCACGGAAGCGGCCTTTTCCTACGGTTGTAAGAAAGGCTTCAGCCATGATGCTTCGTGCCGAATTACCTGTGCACAGGAAAAGTACGTTGTAAGTTTTATCGTTTTGTTGATCAGTCATTTCGAAATCCTTTAAGTAGTAACGGGAAAACGTGTGATTAGCTTTGAATGGACTCGAAAGCCGGAACGGTACATTCGCTTCCAGGAGTGCAAATATTTCCTCCGCAGCAGTTTTCGGTAAGAAAGCCGATAAGGCCGTTCATTGTTTCAAAATTGGCAGAATAAATAACGAACCGTCCCTCATTGCGCGAGGTAACAAGGCCTGCATGTGCCAATTCTTTCAAGTGGAAAGACATAGAAGACGGAGGAATCTCCAACTGGTCCCCGATTTTGGTGGCAGCCATTCCCTCTGGACCGCGTTGCACTAAAAACCTAAAAACGGCCAGTCGCGATTCTTGTGCGAGTGCTGACAACGCATTAATTATGTTTTTATCATTCATTTGAATATTCTCTAATTCTACATTTCAATAAGTATTGAATTATATCGCTAATCTGCCTAAAATCCAATCAACATAGACTTGTGCGTTTGGTACAAGCTATTCGTGGGGGGGGGGGGCTCAATGAGACATTTTTATTTTCGACGGCGCACCCTTTTAAGACTCCGCCCCTTTGTCTGGGTAGCCGCTACCATTCTTAGTGTTTTAGTAGCATGCCTAGATTGGAGAAATTAATGGGAACATTCAGTAGTAACGCATTTATTTATGACGCTTTAATGACTTGGTCATAAAAACGACATTTTTACTATTCTATATTTCTACATTTTTAGAACTGTCATATTGATGTCATAAAGGATTTTTATAATTCAGTCGCATTAGTACAAGCGTAAGACCTTCTTCTTTACCCTCTATCAAGGAAATAACGTGAAATTAAAAGCAAAATTAGCGATCGCGCTTCTCTCATCAACTTTTGCAATTTGCGCATCTGCTGCTGAAATCACCGGCGCTGGATCAACATTTGTTTATCCAATTCTTTCAAAATGGTCTTCAGACTACAACGCGAAAACAAAAGTCAAAGTCAATTATCAATCGATTGGTTCGGGCGGCGGCATTGCACAGATCAAAGCGGCGACCGTTGATTTCGGTGCGTCCGATATGCCAATGAAGCCTGAGGAATTACAGCAACTCGGCTTGGCACAATTTCCGTTGGTTATCGGTGGCGTAGTGCCGGTCGTGAACATTCCTGGTTTGAATTCTAACGATGTGAAATTTACCGGCCCTGTGCTAGCAGATATCTTTCTCGGAAAAATCAAGCGCTGGAATGATCCTGCAATCTCCTCTTTGAATCCTGGCGTTGCTTTACCTGACGCTGTAATTAATGTTGTACATCGCTCAGACGGTTCAGGTACGACCTTTAATTGGGTTAATTACTTGTCCAAAGTAAGTGATGAATGGAAAACAAAGGTTGGTGAAGGTACGTCCGTTCAGTGGCCTTTGGGTGTCGGTGGAAAAGGCAATGAAGGTGTTGCTGCTTATGTGAAGCAAATCAAAAATTCGATCGGATATGTTGAGTTGGCGTACGCAGTAGTCAACAAAATGGCTACCGCTCAAATCAAAAATCGCGAAGGAAAATTCGTTAAGCCAACAATGGCATCGTTTAAAGCGGCAGCATCGAATGCTGAGTGGGCAAAGACAAAAGATTTTCATCTTGTAATAACAGATGCTCCTGGTGCTGAATCATGGCCAATCGCCGCAACTGTATTCGTAATGATGTACGAACAACCAAAAAAACCTGAACAAACAAAGGCAGCGATCGAATTCTTTACTTGGGCACTGGAAGAAGGAAAACCCCAAGCAGAGGAATTGCACTATGTGAGCCTGCCTGACAATTTGGTGAAGCAAATCGAAGCTTACTGGGCAAAAGAAATTAAGTAAGTACTTCCATGACATGAGTGCAGAAGGGATAGCTCTTCTGCACTCTATGACGCTTCAAAATAGTAATTCCAGAAAGTGTGGACCAAATGAGTGCAGTTATAAGTGATCCTGTTATCAATAAGCACATAGATAAAGATGCTGGGACAGACAATATATTCCGTTGGGGCGTAGCTTCCGCTGCTGCATTTGTAATGTTCATCCTCTTGGCTGCAGCATTGGCTATGCTTTGGGGCGGACGTCTCGCTTTTGAGACATTTGGCTGGAGATTTTTTACGAATACAGAATGGGACGCCGTTGGCAAGAATTTTGGCGCAGCTGTTCCAATCATCGGTACCTTGGTTAGCTCTGCTATCGCAATGGTTATAGCC
>ERZ1032603.6-NODE-6-length-22441-cov-7.380327_pt1 | contig 22441 bp, 15 predicted proteins | sample MGYA00518742_ERZ1032603 | MGnify/ENA primary metagenome ERZ1032603 (study PRJEB33718, sample SAMN03160249) | human skin metagenome | collected 2013-08-02 | study: EMG produced TPA metagenomics assembly of the PRJNA266117 data set (Human skin bacterial metagenome and...
GGTCGGTGCTACGCCATCCGGTACGCCGGTCGCATTGGCGGCGTGGGCGCTGGAAGTCGGAACATCTGCGGTTGGAGCCGCGGCCGTTTTACCGTCGTCAGTCGCTGCAGCTGGTTTGGCTGCCTGCGTGGTCGGATTGTCGAAGAAGATCGATGGTTTGCCGGTATAGCGGTTGTAGTTGTCCCACAGCATCAACAGTGAAAACGAGAACACAACCCACAGGACGGTACGTTTGATATCCATAAGTGTCTTAATCAGTAATCAGGAATGGCCGCAACCGCAAGCGGTTGTAGAAGTTTTGGACGATGATTTTTTAGGTACCGGATCAACGCCGCCGGCATGCCACGGATGGCATTTGCACAGGCGCTTGGTCGCCAAAAAGCTGCCCTTCAATGCACCGTGCTCTTCAAGAGCCTCGATAGCATAGCTGGAGCAGCTTGGATAAAAGCGACAATTCTGTCCGAGAAATGGGCTGATGCCCAATTGGTAAGCACGTACCAGTAACTGCAAGATCGTTTTCATTTGTTCGCCTCCGGCAAACGCTGCGAAACACCTTGATGCAGACTTAGAGAAGCAAACAGTCGCGTCAACTCTTCCCGTAATGCGGCTTTCAGGCTGGCCGTAGTGGCTGGCCCTTTTTTCGAATTAACGGGTTGTGACAGACGAACGATGCAATCGATGGACGGCAATGCCGTTTGTCGGAACAACTCCCGCGTCACGCGCTTGATCGTATTACGAGTCACGGCACGTGGCGCGAAGCGCTTGGCTGCTACCACACCCAGACGGGCGTGTGGCAGATCGGTCTGACGCGTGTACAGCACGAAGTGTGCGGTACGTTGCACGGGTCGCAAACGAAAAACGGATGAAAATTCATCCGTTTTAACGATCCGCCGATCGCGTGCAAAGTCGAGCGAACGATCGCCGGTCACGCCATTCGCTTAAGCAGCGAGGCGTTTGCGGCCTTTAGCGCGACGTGCATTGAGCACAGCGCGGCCACCGCGGGTTGCCATACGGACGCGAAAGCCATGGGTGCGCTTGCGGCGTACGACGGAAGGTTGGTAAGTACGTTTCATGTTGGTCTCGCTAATCAGCAAATAATATAAATCGGAACATCACGCGCCCATCGCCAAATTTCTGGGCAGCTGGTGCATGCTGAGCCTGACTGGCGACAACACAACTTACCAACATCCTGGGTAGTGAACCCTGAATTAGACAGCATTTTCTGCTTCCCTGTCAATCACTTAGCATACTTTTACGCAAGTAGTACATATTGAAATAAGCGTCCAGCCTGTGGATAACTTTGCCGGTCAAGGGTAGAATAGGCCAACATGTGGCGCGCCGACCGGCATATAAATAGACCACCTTTGGCCGCCGCAGCAACACCCCCGAACAAATTCACGTAGACGATTCATGGAAAATTTCTGGCAGACCTGTTCCGCCCAGTTGGAGCAGGAATTGACGCCTCAACAATATAGTGCGTGGATCAAACCACTGGCACCGCTCGATTACGAGGATGGCACGCTGCGCATCGCCGCGCCGAATCGCTTCAAGCTGGACTGGGTAAAAACCCAGTTCGCCAGCCGCATCACCAGCATTGCCGCACAATTTTGGGAAATGCCGGTCGACGTGCAGTTCGTGCTCGACCCGCGTGTAGCCTCGGCCAAAAAACCGACCGCGTCCGCCACCGTTGCACCAACGCAATCCGACGATGTGCCGGCCAGCGTGCTGGAACCGATCCCGTCAAATGCGACCGACCACACCCCGCGCCGTGATCAAAGCCGTATTAATACAGCACTGACATTTGACAGTTTCGTCACCGGTAAGGCCAACCAGTTGGCGCGTGCGGCGGCGATTCAGGTCGCCAATAATCCGGGTAGTTCCTACAATCCGCTGTTCTTGTATGGCGGCGTCGGCCTCGGTAAAACCCACTTGATCCACGCCATCGGCAACCAGGTGTTGGCCGACAATCCGGACGTCAAGATTCGCTACATCCACGCAGAACAGTACGTTCGCGACGTAGTGACCGCTTACCAACGTAAGGGTTTTGACGACTTCAAGCGCTATTATCACTCGCTCGATCTGTTGCTGATTGACGACATCCAGTTCTTTGGCGGCAAGAGCCGCACGCAGGAAGAGTTCTTCTATGCGTTCGAAGCGCTGATCGCGGCGAAGAAGCAAATCATCATCACCAGCGATACCTATCCGAAAGAAATCACCGGCATGGATGATCGCCTGATTTCACGTTTCGACTCGGGTTTGACGGTGGCCGTCGAGCCGCCGGAGCTGGAAATGCGGGTTGCCATTTTGCTCAAAAAAGCGGTGCAGGAAGGTGTGACCTTCTCCGATGACGTCGCGTTTTTTGTTGCCAAACATTTACGTTCGAACGTCCGTGAGCTGGAAGGCGCGCTGCGCAAGATTCTTGCTTACTCCCGTTTCCATGGCAAAGACATCACGATTGAAGTTGTCAAGGATGCATTAAAAGATCTGTTATCGGTGCAAAATCGCCAGATCTCGGTGGAAAACATCCAAAAGACCGTGGCTGACTTTTTCAATATCAAAGTGGCGGATATGTACTCCAAAAAACGCCCTGCGAATATTGCGCGGCCACGCCAGATTGCGATGTACCTTGCCAAGGAATTAACGCAAAAGAGTTTGCCGGAAATCGGCGAGTTGTTTGGCGGACGCGACCATACGACGGTCTTGCACGCGGTACGCAAGATCGCCGCTGATCGCGGCAAGAGCCCGGAATGCAACCATGAGTTGCACGTGCTCGAGCAAACGCTAAAAGGTTAAGCGCCGAAATCGCTGCTGCCTATCGGCCTGTGGATAACTTTGTGGATATCCGTGGGATAAGTGGTGGATATCCGGTGAATAAGTAAGAAGCAGGACAAAATCGCGGCAAACCGGCTTTTAGACGGGTGTTTCTGTCAAAATACGGGGTGTCGTTGAGAATGCCTCCGGTTAAAAATGCCGCGTTCCCTCCCCCTGGTTTTTATCCCGGTGGAAATGGAATGAAGGCCAAAAAGAATGCCGGGCGGCATGCGCTGGATCAAGACTCTATATATAGAGCAAGGATAAAGTGCATCAGGCATTGGTTTCACTGAATACCGTATTCGTTTAACTATCGATAAGGATCTAACTATGCAATTGGTCAAAACCCAACGAGACGCGCTGTTACGTCCGCTGCAGATTGTGAGTGGTATTGTCGAGCGTCGGCACACATTGCCGATTCTGGCCAATATCCTCATTCGCAAGGATGGCGAGAGAGTCTCTTTCCTGTCGACCGACATTGAAGTGCAGATCACCACGCACGCACAAGTCGGTAGCGGCAACGACGTTGCATCGACCACGGTTGCTGCGCGTAAATTGCTCGACATCCTCCGCGCGCTGCCGGACTCCGGCGACGTGTCGCTGACACTTGCTAACAAGCGCATGACCGTGCAATCGGGCAAATCCCGTTTCGCATTGCAGACCCTGGCGGCTGAAGAATTCCCTACCGTCGCGCAAGCCGAACAATACAACGCCAAAGTCACGCTGCCGCAAAAGACCCTGAAGCACCTGTTCAACATGGTGCACTTCTCGATGGCGCAGCAAGACATTCGTTACTACCTGAACGGCCTGTTGCTGGTCGTCGACGGCAAGAACGTCATTGCCGTGGCAACCGACGGTCACCGCCTGGCGTTCTGCCAGGTTGCAACCGAGCAGGAATTCCCGCGCCAGGAAGTAATCATCCCGCGCAAAACCATCATCGAACTGCAACGTCTGCTGGAAGAAAACGACCAGCCGGTCGATCTGGAAATCGCCAACAACCAGGTCAAGCTGACCTTCGGCGATATCGAACTGATCTCCAAGCTGGTAGAAGGCAAGTTCCCGGATTACACCCGCGTCGTACCAAAGGGTTACAAGAACAACTTCACCATCGGCCGCGATGCCCTGCTGCGTTCGCTGCAGCGCGCTGCGATCATGACCTCGGATAAATTCAAGGGCGTGCGTTGCATCATGAGCCCGGGCAGCATGAAAATCAGCTCGACCAATGCCGACCAGGAAGAAGCAGTCGAAGAAATCGAAATCGATTACGGCGGCGATAGCGTCGATATCGGTTTCAACGTGACCTACCTGCTGGACGTATTGAACAACCTCAAAGGCGACAGCATCAACATCGCCCTCGGCGACGCCAACTCGTCCGCATTGATCACCGTGCCGGACAATCCGGACTTCAAATACGTCGTCATGCCGATGCGTATTTAAGGCCCGGAATCAGAGCTGAAAAAGGGGATAAAACGCTTTAAAAACAGCGCTTTGCCCCCATGTAAGAAAGATCGCAAGGCAGGCCCGTCTTTGTTTGTTGCACTGGATAAAGATGGTCGGCTTTGCAGTGGCAGCAAGCAAAACAAAGCAGTCAGTTTTGCCGCAATTTTTTGTAGTTAAGTTATTTGCCAGTATGTGTGAGGTCAAGCCAGCCAGCGCGTAAATTGTATGAACCGCGCAAGCCAGTTCTTTCCCTTTCAGGAGAAAACCGGATAGGTCAGCCTCTTTGAGTAACCGCCAGGTATTCAAACCCGCCTTCCGTTTTTCCAGCCCGACGCCACGCGCCGGGACAAAGGCTAAGCTCCCACAGCAGGTGAATGACTTAGTAACCGTTTTTTAAAGGTAACCATGTCCGCGATCCCTAACGACAACGCCCCACAGCCGCAATCCGCTCAATACGGTGCGTCCTCCATCCAGATCCTCGAAGGGCTGGAAGCAGTGCGCAAGCGCCCAGGTATGTACATTGGTGATACGTCGGACGGTACCGGTCTGCACCACTGCGTGTTCGAAGTGCTGGATAACTCCATCGATGAATCGCTGGCCGGTCACTGCACTGAGATCCACGTCACCATCCATTCGGACAACTCCATCTCCATCACCGATAACGGCCGTGGCATCCCGACCGGCATCAAATGGGACGACAAGCACGAGCCGAAACGCAGCGCGGCAGAAATCGTCATGACCGAATTGCACGCAGGCGGCAAATTCGATCAAAACTCATACAAAGTCTCCGGCGGTTTGCACGGCGTTGGCGTGTCTTGCGTTAACGGCTTGTCCAAGCTGCTGCGCCTGACCATCCGTCGCGATGGCAAAAAGCATGAAATGGAATTCGTGCGCGGCGTACCGCAAAACCGCGAAGTCGAAACCATCGACGGCATGGTCGTATCCCCGATCAAAGTAGTCGGCGATACCGACAAGCGCGGTACCGAAGTACACTTCTGGGCCGATGAAGAAATCTTCACCAACGTCGAATTCCACTACGACATCCTGGCCAAGCGTATCCGCGAACTGTCCTTCCTCAACAACGGCGTGCACATCAAGCTCAGCGACCAGCGCACCGGCAAGGAAGAAGACTTCGCCTTCGAAGGCGGCACCCGCGGCTTTGTTGAATACATCAACAAGGCCAAGAGCGTCCTGCACCCGACCATCTTCCAGGCAACCGGCGAACGCATGTCGGACCAGGGCACCAACATCACGGTCGACGTTTCGATGCAATGGAACGACGCCTACAACGAACAGGTGCTCTGCTTCACCAACAACATCCCGCAACGTGACGGTGGTACCCACCTGACCGGCTTGCGCGCGGCGATGACACGTGTCATCAACAAATACATCGACGAACACGAATTCGCGAAAAAAGCCAAAGTGGAAATCAGCGGCGACGACATGCGCGAAGGCCTGACCTGCGTATTGTCAGTCAAAGTGCCTGAGCCAAAATTCAGCTCGCAAACCAAAGACAAACTGGTATCGAGCGAAGTGCGCGGCCCGGTGGAAGAAATCGTCGCGAAGACACTGGCCGACTACCTGCAGGAAAAACCAAACGACGCCAAAATCATTTGCGGCAAAATCGTTGAAGCCGCGCGTGCGCGCGAAGCAGCACGTAAAGCGCGTGACCTCACCCGTCGCAAAGGCGTGATGGACGGCCTCGGCCTCTCCGCCAAGCTGGCCGATTGCCAGGAAAAAGATCCGGCGCTGTGCGAACTCTACGTAGTCGAAGGTGACTCCGCGGGCGGCTCGGCCAAGCAAGGCCGCGACCGTAAATTCCAGGCCATCCTGCCACTGCGCGGTAAAGTCCTCAACGTGGAAAAAGCCCGCTTTGAAAAAATGCTCGCCAGCGAACAGATCACGACCCTGATCGCAACGCTGGGCACCAGCATCGGCGCGGATGAATTCAACATCGACAAACTGCGTTATCACCGTATCATCATCATGACCGATGCTGACGTCGACGGCGCCCACATCCGCACCCTGCTGCTCACGCTGCTGTATCGCCAGATGCCGCAACTGGTAGAGCGCGGCCACGTCTACATCGCGCAACCGCCGCTGTACAAGGTCAAGCACGGCAAGGACGAACGTTATCTGAAAGATGACGTGGAAGAAGCCGTCTACATGATGCAAATCGCATTGAACGATGCAGCGCTGATCCCAAGCGAAGGCGCACAGCCTATCGCCGGCGATGCACTGGCTGAGCTGGTTCGTCAGTACAACATGGCCAACGCCATCATCAACCGCCTGACCCGTGCAGTAGACGGCGCCGCCCTCACCGCCATCATGACCGGCGTTACGCTGGACCTGAGCTCGGTCGAAGCCGCGCAGGAATCTGCGAAGCGCCTGGAGCAAGGCATCAACGAACCATCAGTGACTGTCACGGTGAAATCGGATGAACTGTCCGGCAAAAACACGCTGCGCATCAACCGCATGTACCACGGCAACGTCAAAGCCAGCAGCATAGACAGCGACTTCGTCACCGGCCCTGACTACACGGTACTGGCCGCAGCGGCCGCAACCTTCAAAGGCCTCATCGGCCCAGGCGCACTGGTACAACGTGGTGCCGGCGAAAAAGCCAAAGTGTCGGCCATCAGCGACTTCCACCAGGCGATGAACTGGCTGCGCAGCGAAGCAGAACGCAACGTCGGCAAGCAGCGCTACAAAGGTCTGGGCGAAATGAACCCGGAACAACTGTGGGAAACAACCATGGACCCGGCCGTACGCCGCTTGTTAAAAGTACAGATCGAAGACGCGATTGCTGCGGATCAGATCTTTACTACCTTGATGGGCGATGACGTGGAACCACGTCGGGCGTTTATTGAGTTGAATGCGCTGTCGGCAGGGAATATTGATATTTGATTTTATAGGCTATAAAAAGTGAAAGCAGGGCGACCTCTTAACAAGGTGGCCCTGCTCTCGTCCCGCCCCTATCCCAATTTAGCTAAGCACTTTTCAGCTACGGCAAACTGCACCGTATCTTAGTCGGCAGAGCCGGCAGGTGGTTGGCTACCAAAAATATTTCTCCTAAAGCGTTGCGGTAGCAAAGGCTAATCCGCAAGGCCTGGCAAAAGCCGGAGAAACTAAAGAGCCACGAATGGCATACTTAAACGACCTTGGCGTGGCCGTGACGCTACAGGGTTGGTATCTAAGACTATCAGTATCCGACATGTTCCTCAACACCTTCCAACGGATATCCATGTTCAAGAAGTGATTTTCGGACAAGCATTTGAAGCATAAGGTATTCAGCCCCTTGCAAAAGTTTATCGTCTTGATTGGTGTCTTTACTTGGATTTAAAAATTCGCAGAATTTCAGCAATTCTTCGACCTTAAAATGCCCCGCCACTTCAGTAACGAAAATATTCGTTCCTGGAAATTGAGTTTGAAACTCATCTTTAAGAAGTCTTGACTGTATCAGGACACAGAACTCTCCGCGGCCTAATGCATGGACAACTAGCTTCCGAGTGGGAATAATTTTTCTCCCTTTTTGGCGACATGAGCAAGTAGCTGACTCCTTGTGACACTGGGTGCAGAAATTCTTGTTTCTAAAGGGGAAGGAAAAGATCACCTCACCTTCTACCTTTATTAGATGAGCACGAAAGTCGCCTGACTTTTCCTTGATGAAGTGATGATAAATTCTAAAAGCTTTCCTACGTAATCTAGGGCCATAAATCTCAAGCAACTTTGTAAGCTGAATCTCTTTTGCTTGAGCAGCGCCGCTTTTCCAACTGCTTACGATGGATTGTTGTGTTCTGCATGCTTCTGCGATCTGTTTTTGCGTCCACCCATCGCGTAGGGCCATGCCGACTAACTGCTTGGTATAGCGATATTTTTTATTGTTTTCCATGTGTCCAAAAAGAAGGCGGGGATGTAGTCGCCTTCATCTGTTTAACTTACTAGTTCTTATTCTTTTCACGCGCTACCTTTTGGGTGTGCTCTTGAATCTGTTTACTTCGATTTCCTTGGTTCTTGTCTAAGGTTTTATTGGTGCCAGGTGTACCCTTGTTTTTGTTTTTGATATCGGCGTTATGGTTTGACATAGTATTCTCTCGATAGAGTGATTAAGGAATAACTATTTTGCCGAATCAGATTGTGAGGTGCTATTGATATTATGGCGATGCTTTCATGATAAATGGTGATATTTGCAGCTGAAGATGCTTCGCAAACGAAAGTCCGGAGGCCGGACCGATTGGGGATGCGCTAGGCGGCTTGCAATTGCGTTACAGAGACTGGATCTGACATATGATGCCGAGGCGATGGTGAGTTACTCGATTTCCGCCCAATAGCTCGCTTAACTCAGGCATCGGGCCGCAGTAGCATGTATTATGGGAATTAGTTAGGATTTTTGCAGGTATTGTGAGAATTTGCTGTTTAAGATTCTCACAATAGATGCATAACTTGTTGATTCTTATCACATGCAATTTCAGGTATTTTGAGAACCTACAATTTGATTTGCGCCTAAGTTTCCACAGCAGTTGAAAATTAATTGTTGGCGTAACAAGTATATGCAAAAGATGAAAAGCTATTGCTTAGGTATTTAACGCAAAAAAGGACCCTGAAGGGTCCTTTTTACAAATAGTTATAACGTATTAAACAGGGCTACCATATATGACAAGCACCCAACAACGCGCTGAACTGCAACGCAGAATTTGGCAGATCGCCAACGATGTTCGTGGTGCCGTCGATGGATGGGATTTCAAGCAATACGTGCTTGGTACATTGTTCTATCGTTTTATCAGCGAAAACTTCATTGATTACATTACTGGCGGCGACCCCGACGTCGATTATGCCGCTATGGCCGACGACGACGAAAACATTGCGGCGGCCAAAGACGATGCGATCAAGACCAAGGGGTACTTCATCTACCCCAGTCAGCTGTTCAAGCGGGTAGTCGCCACTGCCAGTATCAACGAACGCCTGAACACCGACCTGGCCAGCATCTTTACGTCTATTGAATCCTCTGCCATCGGCTACCTGTCAGAGCATGACATCCGTGGCTTGTTTGCTGACTTTGATACTACTAGCAATCGTTTGGGCAATACCGTCAGAGATAAAAATGCTCGTCTGACCGCCGTGCTTAAAGGTGTGGCTGACCTCGACTTCGGCAGCTTTGACGCTAGTCATATCGATCTGTTCGGTGATGCGTATGAATTCCTCATCTCCAACTACGCGGCGAACGCGGGCAAGTCGGGCGGCGAGTTTTTCACGCCGCAGCATGTCTCCAAGCTGATCGCCCAGCTTGCGATGCACAAGCAAACCAGCGTCAACAAGATTTATGACCCCGCCTGCGGTTCTGGCTCGCTGCTGCTGCAAGCCAAAAAGCACTTTGATGAGCACCTGATCGAAGACGGCTTCTTTGGGCAAGAAATCAACCACACCACGTACAACCTGGCGCGGATGAACATGTTCTTGCACAACGTGAACTATGACAAGTTCAACATTCAGTTGGGCAACACGCTTGAAGAGCCGCATTTCGCTGACGACCGGCCATTTGACGCCATCGTCTCCAATCCGCCGTATTCGGTGAAGTGGATCGGCAGCGACGACCCCACCCTGATCAACGACGAACGCTTTGCCCCGGCCGGTGTGCTGGCCCCCAAGTCCAAGGCCGACTTTGCCTTTGTATTGCACGCGCTCAACTACCTCTCCAGCAAAGGTCGCGCTGCGATTGTCTGTTTCCCTGGCATTTTCTACCGAGGCGGTGCCGAGCAGAAAATCCGCCAGTATCTGGTGGATAACAACTATGTCGAAACCGTGATCTCGCTCGCGCCCAACCTGTTTTACGGCACAACCATTGCGGTGAACATTCTGGTGCTGGCAAAAAACAAGAAAGACACGACTACTCAGTTCATCGACGCCAGCGGTCTATTCAAGAAAGAAACCAATAACAACGTGCTGCTGGATTCGCATATCGAGCAAATCATGGCCGTGTTCGACAGTAAGGAAAACGTCGATCACTTTGCCAAGTCGGTGCCGTTGGAGGAAGTGGTTGCCAAGGAATACAACCTATCGGTTAGCAGCTATGTCGAAGCCAAAGACAACCGCGAAGTGGTAGACATTGCTCAGCTCAACGCCGAGCTGAAGTCCACTGTCGCCAGGATTGACCAGCTTCGGAGAGATATTGATGCCATCGTCGCTGAAATTGAAGGCGAGGAGCTGGAAGCATGAGCAGCGTTGACTTCTTGGAAAAGCTATTGGATGGCGTCGCCGCCGAATGGAGAGCTTTTGGGGAGCTGACCCTGCCCACATCGAATATTAAGTGGAAAGAAGTAAATCGCCCCTATAAATACATTGACCTCACCTCCGTAAGTATCGAAACCAAGGCAATTTTAGAAACATCTGAAATCAACAAGAACACCGCACCAAGCCGCGCTCAAAAGTTGGTCGAGACAGATGATGTCTTGTTTGCCACGACGCGACCGACTCAGCTTCGCTATTGCTTGATTGGCGACGAACATGATGGTGAAGTCGCGAGTACCGGCTATTGTGTACTGCGTGCAAAAACGTCGAAAGTGCTGCCAAAGTGGATTTGGCATTGGATGGGATCAACAGCATTCAAGGAATACCTTGAAGAAAACCAGAGTGGCTCAGCGTACCCTGCTATTTCGGACGCAAAGGTAAAGGACTTTAAGATCCCCATTCCTTGTCCCGATAATCCTAAAAAATCGCTTGAAATCCAAGCTGAAATCGTCCGTATCCTGGACGCCTTCACCGAGCTGACCACCGAGCTGACCACCGAGCTGACCGCCCGCAAAAAACAATACAACTACTATCGTGATCAGTTGTTGAGTTTTGAAGGTGGGCAGGTGGAGTGGAAAACATTGGGGGATGTGGCGACAATTGGCACGGGCAGTCATGACACGCAAGATGCCATTGCCGATGGCGAGTATATTTTTTATGCGCGCGGTCGTGATCCTTTGCGACTAAACGAGTTTGATTTTGATGAAACTGCGATCATCACGGCAGGAGATGGTGCTGGGGTAGGCAAAGTATTTCACTATGCTCAGGGTAAATATGCATTGCATCAACGGGCATACCGCATCGCTCCGGGCGCAGCGATGAATCCGAGATTCGTATATCACTGCATAAAGTCACATTTTTACGCGTATATACAAAAGGCATCGGTGAGTTCATCTGTGACTTCACTTCGTCGGCCGATGTTTTTAAATTTTCCGATACCAGTTCCATCGATCGCCGAACAGTCCAGAATCGTTGCCATTCTCGACAAATTCGACGCGCTGACAGAATCCATCACCGAAGGCCTGCCCCGCGAAATCGAGCTGCGCCAAAAGCAATACGCTCACTACCGCGACTTGCTGCTGAGCTTCCCAAAACCGGATGGAGTAGAGGCCTGATATGGGCAAGACGCTGACAGAAATTGCCGAGCAGCTGAGCACGCCAAAAGCCGTTCAGAAAACTGTCGCCGAAAAGACGAAGGTCGTTGAGGAAGTCAAGCCTGTTCCTAAGGTTCAACTGATCTATGCCTTCAACGGTACGGGCAAGACGCGACTGTCACGGGCGTTCAATCAATTGATAGCGCCCAAAGGGGAAGGTGATGACGCGTCGCCGTCGGATTTGGCAGACAAGAAAATCCTTTACTACAGCGCCTTCACGGAAGACCTGTTCTATTGGGACAACGACTTGGGGCAGGATGCTGAGCCCAAGCTGATGATTCAACCCAATGCGTTCACCAAGTGGGTGCTGGAAGAGCAAGGCCAGGACCAGAGTATCACCACCACCTTCCAGCGCTACACCAGCGACAAGTTGACGCCGCATTTCAGCGCCGACTTTTCATCCGTCAGCTTCTCGTTTGAGCGCGGAAACCAGGCACCAGAGCCCCACATCAAGATCTCTAAGGGCGAAGAGAGCAACTTCATCTGGAGTGTGTTCAATGTCCTGCTGGAACAGGTGATTGACGAGCTGAACATTCCGGAAGCCGCCGACAGATCCACCAACGCCTTCAATAACCTGACCCATGTCTTTGTGGATGACCCGGTGAGCTCGTTGGACGAAAACCACCTGATCGAGCTGGCGGTGAACCTAGCCTCGTTGATCAAATCGAGTCAATCGGATCTGAAGTTCATCATCACCACGCACAGCCCGTTGTTCTACAACGTGCTGTTCAATGAGCTAAACAGCAAGGCGAGCTACTTGCTCGAACGCTTCGAGGATGGAAGCTTCGAGCTCACCGAAAAGCAGGGTGACTCCAACAAGAGTTTTTCGTACCACCTGCACTTGCTGAAAACCATCGAGCAGGCCATTGCTGAGAACAAAGTCGAGCGGTATCACTTCACCTTGCTGCGCAATCTCTACGAGAAGACCGCCAGCTTCTTAGGCTACCCAAGATGGTCGGAGTTGTTGCCTGAAGACAGGCAGCTGTACCTGAACCGAGTCATCCAGTTCACCAGCCACAGCACGCTGTCCAATGAAACCGTGGCTCAGCCAACGTCGGCCGAGAGCGCGACTGTAAAGCTGCTGCTGGACCACTTGAAGAACAACCATGCCTTCTGGCAGCCACAGAGCGCTTGACCCATGACCGAATACAAGGCCATCGCCGAGTCCAAGAACTTCATCGTCCTCGACCAGTACACCCGCGAGTGGAAGGCGGCCGAGAGCTACCAGAGCGAAAGCGATCTGGAGCGTGAGCTGATTCAGGATCTGGTTAACCAAGGCTACGAGTTCGCTTTGGCTATCAAGACGCCTGCCGACTTACTGGCGAATGTGCGAACCCAGCTGCAAGCGCTCAATGCCGTGCAGTTCACCGATGACGAGTGGTCGCGCTTTGTCGAAACCTGGCTGGACAAGCCCAGCGATGGCATCGTCGAAAAGACCCGCAAGGTTCACGACGACCACATCCACGACTTCGTTTTTGACGATGGCCGAATTCAGAATATCTACCTGTTCGACAAAAAAAACATCACCCGAAACAAGGTGCAGGTGATCAAGCAGTTCGAGCAGACGGGTAGTCACGCCAACCGCTACGACGTGACAATCCTGGTCAATGGCTTGCCACTGGTGCAGGTCGAGTTGAAGAAACGCGGCGTGGCGATCCGCGAAGCCTTCAATCAGGTACACCGCTACAGCAAGGAGAGCTTCAACAGCGAGCAGTCCCTGTTCAAGTTCCTGCAGCTGTTCGTGATCTCGAACGGCACCGACAGCCGCTACTTCGCCAACACCACGCAGCGCAACAAGAACAGCTTCGACTTCACCATGAACTGGGCGAAGGCGGACAACACGCTGATCAAGGATCTGAAGGACTTCACGGCCACCTTCTTCCAGAAGCACACGTTGCTCAATGTGCTACTGCACTACTCGGTGTTCGACGTCAGCAACACGCTGCTGGTGATGCGGCCTTACCAGATCGCCGCCACGGAACGCATTCTGTGGAAGATCAAGAGCAGCCATCAGGCCAAAAACTGGAGCAACACAGAAAGCGGCGGCTTCATCTGGCACACCACAGGCAGCGGCAAGACCCTGACCAGCTTCAAGGCCGCGCGCCTGGCCACCGAGCTGGACTTCATCGACAAGGTGTTCTTCGTGGTGGACCGCAAGGATCTGGACTACCAGACCATGAAGGAATACCAGCGCTTTTCGCCGGACAGCGTGAATGGCTCAGACAGCACGGCAGGCCTGAAGCGCAACCTGAAAAAGGACGACAACAAGATCGTCGTCACCACTATCCAGAAGCTCAACAACCTGATGAAGAGCGAGGCGGACCTGCCCATCTACGGCAAGCAGGTGGTGTTCATCTTCGACGAGTGCCACCGCAGCCAGTTTGGTGAAGCCCAGAAGAACCTGAAGAAGAAGTTCAAGAAGTTCTGCCAGTTCGGCTTCACTGGGACGCCCATCTTCCCGGAGAACGCTTTGGGTGCCGAAACCACGGCCAGTGTGTTTGGCCGTGAGCTGCACTCATACGTGATAACCGATGCGATCCGCGACGAGAAGGTGTTGAAGTTCAAGGTGGACTACAACGACGTTCGTCCTCAGTTCAAGGCCATCGAGACCGAGCAGGACGAGAAGAAGCTGAGTGCGGCCGAGAGCAAGCAGGCCCTGCTGCACCCGGATCGCATTCGCGAGGTCACCCAGTACATCCTGAACAACTTCCGGCATAAGACCCACCGCCTGCACGCGGGCAACAAGGGCTTCAACGCCATGTTTGCGGTCAGCAGTGTGGATGCCGCCAAGCTGTACTACGAGTGCTTCCGCGAGTTGCAGAAGACCAGCGACAAGCCTTTGCGCGTGGCGACTATCTTCTCGTTCGCCGCCAACGAAGAGCAGGACGCGATTGGCGACATTCAGGACGAGAGCTTTGATGTCTCGGCCATGAACAGCAGCGCCAAGGAGTTCCTGAGCGCGGCTATCGCCGACTACAACGCGCTGTTCAAGACCAACTTCAGCGTGGATAGCAACGGCTTTCAGAACTACTACCGCGATCTGGCCAAACAGGTGAAGGCCAAGGAGATCGACCTGCTCATCGTGGTGGGCATGTTCCTGACCGGCTTTGATGCCCCCACGCTGAACACGTTGTTTGTCGACAAGAACCTGCGCTTCCACGGACTGATGCAGGCCTACTCGCGTACCAACCGCATCTTTGACGCCACCAAGACCTTCGGAAACATCGTCACCTTCCGCGACCTGGAGCAGGCGACCATCGACGCCATTACCCTGTTCGGTGACAAGAACACCAAGAACGTGGTGCTGGAGAAGAGCTACAAGGAGTACATGGAAGGCTTCACCGATGCGGCCACCGGTGAGGCGCGGCGGGGCTTCATGGATGTGGTGCAGGAACTGGAGGCACGCTTCCCCAATCCTGCTGCCATTGAGAAGGAGTCGGACAAGAAGGCCTTCGCCAAGCTGTTCGGCGAGTACCTGCGCGTCGAGAACGTGCTGCAGAACTATGACGAATTTGCCAGCTTGAAGGAGTTGCAAAGCGTCGATCTGGCCGATCCTGCCGCAGTTGAGGCGTTCAAGGCCAAGCACTACCTGAGCGACGAAGATCTGACCGTGCTGCAAGCCATCACGCTCCCGCCCGAGCGGAAGGTTCAGGACTATCGCTCGACCTACAACGACGTGCGCGACTGGCTACGCCGAGAGAAGGCGGGGGCCGAGAAGGAGAAGTCCACCATTGACTGGGATGACGTGGTCTTTGAGGTGGACCTATTGAAGTCACAGGAAATCAACCTGGACTACATCCTTGAACTGATCTTCGAGCACAACAAGAAGACCAAGAGCAAGTCGGAACTGGTGGATGAGGTGCGTCGAGTGATTCGTGCGAGCCTAGGCAACCGAGCCAAAGAGAGCTTGCTGGTGGATTTCATCAATCAAACTGATCTCGATCAGATTAAGGAGAAAGCCAACGTAATCGAAGCCTTCTTCGCCTTTGCCCAAGTGGAACAACAGCGCGAGGTACAGGAGTTGATTAGCGATGAGGAGTTGAATGCAGAGGCAGCCAAGCGATATATCATTAATTCATTAAAACGAGAATTTGCGAGCGACAATGGAACGGAGCTCAACGCAATTTTGCCTAAAATGAGCCCGTTGAACCCCGGATATCTGACAAAAAAACAAAGTGTTTTTCAAAAGATAGCGGCTTTTGTCGAGAAATTTAAAGGTGTAGGTGGACAACTTTAATCCTTAGATACTCGCTACTTATTGGTGGTAATTGTCATAGATCTCTTTTAAAGATTTCCCGTTAAATAACCAATAGGGGGATGGCTGTACTGAGTACTGAAGGCCGAGCAACTCTCTTGTTGCAGCGGTTAGTGAGCAAACAGTTCCATTGAAGTCAACTTTCCTATCGTCTATTACCGTTACCTGGGATTGTCCATTTTTAAACAACAAAATAGATCCACTGGGTACGCCGAGTTCATGGAAATTCATTATGGGACGTTTCGCATCCTTAAAATTCTGAGACGATTGTTTATCTTCAGCAGGTAAGTCCAATTCAATAGTTCTTTCCATCTCCGTTGTGATGTCCTCGACTTTTAAAAGTCGCAGAACTGCAATGGCTTGTTCTGGTTCAATTTCAAAGAATTCTCGGTTGGGATTAATTCTGTTTTTGCCAAACGCTATGTGAAGCGCCTTTTCAACTTCTGTCGCGTCTTTTACTTGGCACGCGAATGCGCAGTCGAAAGGAACTGGAACGCCTGTTCCATAAAGTTGGCGCATTCTGCCGTCGACTTCTAATTTGGTTGTTTTTCCAATTTTAACTAAGCCAGGCATTGCAGGATTAGTTAATACATAGACGATTTGAGAAATTGGATCAGCCATGAATAGATACCTTTTTCAGAACGAACATCAAGAACTCTGCTGAGAAGTAGATGGGGTGGGGACATTATATAAACCGATGTACTTATCTAGCGGGATATAGAAGATTTTTTCGGTAACTTTTTCTAAGCCTATGCAAGCTTTCTCTGAACATGAAAAAAAGTAAACGGTTGTGAAGTTTGATTTTCCTTGATTCGATGTTTCAATTGTGGCGGGTAGTAAGCCATTGTTTTGTAGAATCTTGTCATCACTTTCGAGAATCATTTTGCGATCTTCAATACCTTCTGTTTTCCCTAGTCTTTCGGTGCTAGCGCAGTAAAGCAGGCAAAACAAAATCAATATAAATAGCACTAAGCCATTCAACATTATTAGATATAAAAATGCGGTTTCTGTATAAGGAGCATCTAGATCGGGATTTTTACTTTTTCTCGTGTAAGTCTTGGAGACAAAGCGTCTTTCCAGATATTTTCCTGTTTTGTAACTGCCCCACATGAACAAAATCATTGCCGATAGAAATCCTACTAATGCTGGGTAAGCCCAAAGTATAGTGGTTAGCTTTTTTGTCGCTCCTAGATAAATAAGGTCTTGGGTTGACCACGGAAGCATAGAGTCACTTACGCCAAACTGGTGCAGATAAGCTACCCGGTAAGCTTTACCTGCACCATAAAAAGTTATGGATAAGAATGTAATGCAGAGAGTGATGCCCGACAACCAAACAGCTGCGCCTCCAAATGATCGAGCTTTATCGACTTGTTTATGTTCACCACCTATCTTACTTTTCTGTTGATAAAGTGAGGGACGATATCTGTGGCTAATATTTTTATACATGTCTATTAATAGATGACGGACAAGTGCTCTAGGATTTTTGAAAAATATTTGAACGGTGAAACTCTAAAAACTTTGTTTGCTCTGAGTTGAAGCCACCTACATTTTGGCCAGATGAAATTCCCCATGCTGATAAAACATTCGCATTCAATTTAGGTGAAATAAGTAATTCGCCAATATTAGAAAAAGAAATAAATCCACTATCAAACAAATGGTCCACATGCGGCGCTAGAAGAAGCCCATTACAGCCATGTAATTTTTCTGTATCGTTGGAAAGACGCCAAGGTTTGATGTGACTCGCGCGAAGGTGTTGAGGATCGCTAACTCCCGTCACTCTGCATGCTTTCTCATTTAGCCTGACGTTTGTTTTGAATAACCCTTGCCCAAGTCTAGAGTTAATCAGCTGGGATTTTGTAGTGGCGCTGATATCTGTTCTACCTCTGATCGCATTTTCAAATACATCATCGCTGGTCGATTCAATTTCAACTTTGCTGGTGAGGGCCGTCAATGTTGAATGATACTCGGCACCAATTAACCCAATTAGCTGTTGGGCCATAGCATCGCCGATTTTTGCTAAGTAAACTGATTGGAGGCCATTCCCATTTTTCTGAAGAGGCGAGTATTTTTCTGGTAAGTATGCGGAAAGCTGTTCTATGTGGTCTTTGGGCCGAATAATATTTGTTAGCTCTTTGAACTCTACAGGGACAAGTCATCCTTCTTTAGACCAGTTGACACCAGCATTTTCGAAATCTGGTTTTGGCGCAGTTTGCACGACGCCCGATGCGCATCCAATTGCTTTTATCCTGGTATCACAAAAAGAAAAAATAACATCCCCTGGGGAGACGTCTTTCATGTTTTCATAGAATTGATTTCGGCCGCCATCCGAGCGCGTTTTGGGTGACCAAAGAAATCCACCGCTTATCTCATCTTTATAAGTTTGGTTTTGGTTGACCCACCAATAGTTAATAGGTGGATTTGCTGCGTGTAGCGCCATTTCTACCGATTCCTGTTTTTAAGATAACTCCTATCTTAATAGAAATGAGCAATGAATTGCTTTTTGGAAATGTTGGTGCTGTTTTGAAGCAAGCCGTAGTCTGGGCGCGGTCTTGTTTTAAGTGGAAGCTTGATCAACTGTAGCGTCTGAGCATCACATAACAGATTTTTCTCTTAAAAGTTCCTTGTGAGAAATACAAATTCTGTAGACTAGAAACCCAAGGCAGGATCGTCCCGCAACCCGCGTGGCGTCTACCTAAAACCATAATAACTACGCTGCCCAAGGGCGATCCGATGAAATCCCGTTTTATGTCTATGTTGGCCGGCGCCCTGCTGGCCGCAAGCTGTGCCTCGGTGTTAGCCGATACAGGCGCACCTTCCGTTCAATTTGATATCAACCGCTTCGATGTCCGTGGCAATACCTTATTGCCTGCGCAGACTGTCGATAGCCTGGTTGCCCCCTACCTCGGCAAGCAGCGGGATTTTGCTGATGTGATGAAGGCGCTCGAAGCACTGGAAGCGGCCTACCATGCGCGCGGTTACCAGCTGGTGCGTATCGATTTGCCGGAGCAGGAACTGGATCAGGGTACCGTGGTGCTGAATGTGGTGCAGACCAAGGTCGGTAATGTAGTCATCGAAGGCAATAACCATTTCGATGATGCGAACATTCGCCGCTCCTTGCCGGCGCTGCATGAAGGACAAACGCCGGACCTGAAGGCGGTTTCGAAGAGCCTGAAGCTGGCCAATGAGAATCCGGCCAAGAAGGTCACGATGCGCATGAAGTCGACCGAGCAGGATGATGAAGTCGAGGCGACGTTATCGGTTGTTGACGAGTCGGTCTGGCGTACCACGATCAATCTGGACAATACCGGCGTGCCTTCTACCGGCCGTACCCGTGCCGGCGTGGTGCTGCAGAACGCCAATATGTTCGGCCTCGATCATGTGATGAGCTTGCAGTACACGACCACGCTGGAAGAGCCCAGCCGCGTTGGTGTGTATGGCGTCGGTTATCACATCCCGCTGTATGCGCTGGGTGACTCGATGGATTTCTATGCGAGCTATTCGGATGTGAATGCGGGTACGGTGACGGCAGGTATTTTCGATGTCGCGGTCAGCGGCAAGGGTTCCATGTATGGCGCACGCTATAACCAGAATCTGGCGACGGTCGGCAATTACGAATCCAAGATCATGTACGGCATCGACCTGAAGCAATACAAAAACAGCATGCAGTTGCTAGGCGTCGAGCTGGGTGCTGATATTACCGTGCGTCCGCTGAGCGTCGCCTATCAGGGCGACTGGACCTGGGGGGATGGTTCAATTGGTTTCGCCACGACTTTGCTGCATAACGTTTCCGGTGGCTCAAACGGTAGCCAGAGTGATTTCGACCGGGTGCGTTTTGATGCTAAGGCCAATTACACCGCCATCCGCGTGGGCGGCAGCCTGACGCAGGCGTTACCTGAGCAATGGCTGGCGCGGGCCATCATCAATGGTCAGTACACCAAAGACGCCCTGATCCCGGGTGAGCAATTCGGTGCCGGTGGTTCTGCTTCGGTGCGTGGTTTCCTTGAGCGCGAAGTGGCGAACGATTCCGGTATTGCCGGTAACTTCGAGGTCTATACCTCACCACTCTGCGGCAGCGGCAAATGGCAATGCCGGGCTTTGGCCTTTTACGATCATGCCTATCTGACACGTAACCATGCTCTGCCGGGTGAATTCACGACCATTTCTATCAATAGCGTCGGCCTGGGTCTACGCTTGCAGTTAGGTAATGACGTGAATTTCCAGGTCGATGTCGGTCACGTCCTGCATGCAGAAGCAACGGCCACCCGTAGTGGTGACAACCGTGTACACGCCCGTCTTGCCTTGTCTTTCTAAGGTGCCATGATGAAGAAACCTATGAATATGGCTTTGAATAAATCAGCAATCCTGGCCCGCTCCATCCGTTGCGCCTTCCTGCCGCCTGTGCTGGCGGCTTGCCTGGGCGTCGCCGGTATTGGCAGTGCGGTGGCGAATCCGTCGAATCCGACGGTAGTGAACGGGCAAGTGACCTTCTCGCAGAATGGCAACGTCTTCACGATTACGAATAGCCCGAGTGCGATCATCAACTGGAACAGTTTCTCGATCAATGCCGGCGAGATGGTGCGCTTCATCCAGCAGAACAGCAGTAGCAGCGTACTCAACCGCATTACCGGCCAGGACCCGAGCCGCATCATGGGCGCACTGGAATCAAATGGCCGCGTCTTCCTGATCAATCCGAACGGCATTATGTTTGGCGCCGGTTCGCAAGTGAATGTGGCCGGACTGGTGGCGTCGACACTGGCGATTTCGAATAGTGACTTCCTCGCCGGCAAAAACAAATTCACGGCAGGTGATGTGGCGGGTGCGGTCAGCAATATGGGTGCCATCACCACGCCATCCGGCGGGCAGGTCTACCTGATTGCTCCGGATGTCACGAATAGCGGCATCATCACTTCCCCTAAGGGCGATGTGGTGCTGGCGGCCGGACGCAGCGTGCAATTGGCGGATTCGAGCAATCCGGATATGCAGGTCGTGGTATCTGCACCGACTGACCGGGCCTTGAACCTGGGTGAAGTGATTGCGCAAGGCGGCAGGATCGGTATCTATGGTGCGCTGATCAACCAGCGCGGCAAGCTCAATGCTAATAGCGCAGTGGTCGGTGAGAACGGCAAGATCATCCTGAAGGCAAGTGGCACGACTCTACTGGAAGCCGGTAGTACGACCACGGCCACTGGTGCAGGCACTGGTGGCGAAGTCCAGGTACTGGGTGAGAAAGTCGGCTTGATGGGCGACGCCCTGGTCGATGTGAGTGGTCAGACCGGTGGCGGCACCGCACTGATAGGCGGTGATTACCAGGGCAAGAACGCGGCGGTAATGAATGCCGAGCAAGTCTATGTCGGTAAGGATGCCGTGATCAAGGCAGATGCGATTGCCAGCGGCAATGGCGGCAAGGTCATCGTCTGGGGTAACCAGACGGCGCAGGCTTATGGTTCCATCTTTGCGCGTGGTGGTGCGGCATCGGGTAATGGCGGCTTTGTTGAAACCTCGGGTAACTACCTTGATGTGACAGGGATACGGGTGAACGCTAGTGCACCGAAAGGTAAAAGCGGTCAGTGGCTGCTTGATCCGCTGGATATTTATGTTACGCACGTCACCAACGCAGTGACACTTGAAGATGTCGATGCTTTCGAGACGAACGCTACGGGTATCACGACAATTGATACATCAAAATTGGCAGGATCGGGCGTTGATATTCTGTTGCAGGCCAAGCGCGATATATTCTTTAACAACAATGTGAATATCGATACGAACGCGGGTCTAACTGCACAAGCGGGCAATAATATTTACGTTAATGCGACAGTCGCGACTCATGGTGTCGGTGGCGAGATTGTCTTATCAGCGAATGACAATGCTGCAGGTACAGCAAGTCGCAGCGGCAGGGTAATCATTGGTTCGGGTGGGTCCGTTGTTGCACATCAAAGTACCGTCACCATCCGTGACTCAAGTACGAACCCACCACCACCCTCCGCCGACATCTGCACCATCGCCCCCAACTCAGCCTTGTGCCAGGTACTGTCGCCACCAACCGCCAGTGAGCCGGTCAAGCCAGTACAGCAGGCCAGCAATGAAATAATCAGGACAGTAACTTCATCGACACCTAGGACTGATTTTTCCCAAGAGGCCTTCCTTGGTCCGCCCAAGAATGCCAATAGTTCATCCAGCGGCTCAGCTAAGCCAAGCGATATTTCTTCAGCTGCCGAACTGGCAGCTGAAATGGCCAAGGCAATGGAAGAAATCCTTGCCGCCGCCATCAAGGCAGCAGCTGACGCGGACGCCAAAGCACAGGCGACAAATGATGCTCTTAATGCTATTCAGGCCGGACTAAACCAGAAAATTGGTGAGGGCAAGCTGCAAGACGGCGGCAGCGGAGCGAGTGCTGCTGAAGTATTGGCTAAAGCCGAGGCAGCCAAGGCAGCAGCCCAGGCGGCAAAACAGGCTGCTGCTGATAAGGCCGCAGCGGATGCCGCCGCAAAATCTGCTGCCG
>ERZ1032603.7-NODE-7-length-20275-cov-8.276954_pt1 | contig 20275 bp, 15 predicted proteins | sample MGYA00518742_ERZ1032603 | MGnify/ENA primary metagenome ERZ1032603 (study PRJEB33718, sample SAMN03160249) | human skin metagenome | collected 2013-08-02 | study: EMG produced TPA metagenomics assembly of the PRJNA266117 data set (Human skin bacterial metagenome and...
ATCTTGACCAGCACATCCGCCTGGTCGCGCAATAGGTGCACCAGTAATTCGACCGAAGAACGTATGGTGTCGCCATGCTCGACCGCCTGGCGCAGGCGTTCGATTGATTTCAGCGGCGTGCGGCGTGCGCTGATGACGACATCCTGCGTCACGCTCAGCCACAGGGTGGCGATATCGGCGGACTCAAAGGAAAAGCTGTGCAGCACATCGTTGACGACTGCAATCAGTGTATTGTCAGCCAGCTCGATGCGGGTCGAACGTGAGCCGTCATGCAGCGCTTCATTGAATTCGTCGGCGACGCCGGCGTGTTCGCTCATCCATTTTTCGCTGGCAGTATTGCTGAGGTTGAAGTGCAGCCAGATGAATTCACCGGCGCGTTGTGCGGGTGTTAACTGCAGCCATGCCAATGCTTCGCTGGAGTGAATCAGGCTGGCCGCCTGTTCCGGTTTGAACAGGAAGCCCCAGATCAGGCCGGATGGATCCGAGCCGTAGTTCAAGCCGCTGGCATTGATCATCTTTATCGAATCGGGCAGGAGCAAAGCGACGCCGCGCGATGACGGCGGGCGTCACGCGAGAGGGCGGCAGAAAGACGAGAGTAGTGCACGATAGATGCGTTTCTTGCAATGTCCGGCAGGGCTGGCCACATCACAAAAGGAATTGGTCGGGGCCTTTATGCGCCGGTCCCCGTTGGCGCTGCGGACATCAGTGTGCATGCCGGATATGACGCGCGTATGACAATTTCTGCTGATTTCAGCCTACTTAATGCATCGAATATGCGGAAAGCGGGGCCGGCTTGCCCTCGAAGCGGGCTGTGAGCGAGTAAAATAGCGGCTTGCTTCCCTCAGATAAAGTCACGCATGTCCATACAATGGTACCCAGGTCACATGAACGCCGCCCGCAAGAAGGCGGCGGAAGCCATGGAAAAGACCGACATGATCATCGAGGTGCTGGACGCGCGCGTGCCGCAGGCCAGCCGTAACCCGATGATCGAAGAGCTGCGCACTTTCCGCCAGCGTCCCTGTTTAAAGATACTCAACAAGAGCGACCTGGCCGATCCGGCCGCGACGCAAAAATGGCTGGATTTATACAATAGCCAAAAGGGCGTACACGCCGTTGCGCTGAGCTGCAAAAAGCCGTCCGATGTCGCCAAGATCCCGGGTTTGTGCCTGAAGATTGCACCGCATCGCGGTACCGCGCTCAAGCCTTTGCGCATCATGATCATGGGTATTCCGAACGTCGGTAAATCGACGCTGATGAATGCCTTGCTGAAAAAACGCGTCGCCAAGGTTGGTGACGAACCGGCCGTGACCAAGATGCAGCAGCGTCTCTACCTCGGCAACAATATGGTGCTGACCGATACACCGGGCATGATGTGGCCGAAGATCGAACATCCGAGTGATGGCCTGATGCTGGCGGCCAGTCATGCGATCGGCAGCAATGCGTTGATCGAAGAAGAAGTCGCCACCTTCCTGGCGGATATCGTGCTCATGCATTACCCGCATTTGCTGACCGCGCGTTACGGTTTCCCGACCGAAGGCATCGATGGCGTCAGCGTGATTGAAGGCGTGGCTTTGCGGCGCGGCTTCCGCATCAAGGGCGGTGAGCTCGACCTGGAAAAAGCGGCCCATACCTTCCTGCAGGATTACCGGGTTGGTGCTTTGGGTCGCGTCAGCCTGGAAACACCGGAAAGCCGTATCGCCTTATTGGCCAGCTTCCAGCCGCCGCCATCGCTGAGCGATGTGGCACATGATGACGATGAAGAAGCGGAAGAAAGTCGCGACGATAGCGCATCACGTCGACGTTAAATAAATCCGGAAGTCTCAGGGACAAGAAAAAGCCCGCAAGGCATATACCTTGCGGGCTTTTTTGATGTGCAGGAAAAGCGCATCGGGCGGCGGCACCGTGCAATCCGGTACCGCCAGCGGAACGGCAATTACATCATGCCGCCCATACCACCCATGCCACCCATACCGCCCATATCACCCATGCCGCCTGCTGGTTTGTCTTCAGCGACTTCAGCAACCATGCAATCGGTTGTCAACAACAGGGCAGCGATCGAAGCAGCATTTTGCAATGCCGAACGGGTCACTTTAGCTGGATCCAGCACGCCCATTTCAACCATATCGCCGTAGGTACCGTTGGCAGCGTTGTAACCGAAGTTACCTTTGCCTTCCAATACTTTAGCGACAACAACCGAAGCTTCTTCGCCGGCGTTTTGCACGATCATGCGCAGTGGTTCTTCCATTGCACGCAGAACGATACGGATACCAGCTTCCTGGTCTGGGTTGTCGCCTTTGATGTTGATCGCAGCACGTGCGCGCAACAGGGCAACGCCGCCGCCTGGAACGATACCTTCTTCAACTGCAGCGCGGGTTGCGTGCAGAGCATCTTCAACGCGTGCTTTCTTCTCTTTCATTTCAACTTCGGTAGCTGCACCGACTTTGATCACGGCAACGCCGCCTGCCAGTTTGGCAACGCGTTCTTGCAGTTTTTCACGGTCGTAGTCCGAGGTTGCTTCTTCGATCTGGGCACGGATTTGTTTAACGCGTGCTTCGATCGTGACAGCCTGGCCGTTACCGTCGATCAGCGTGGTGTTTTCCTTGCCGATTTCGATACGTTTTGCCTGGCCCAATTCTTCCAGCGTGATTTTTTCCAAAGTCAGGCCGACTTCTTCAGCAACAACCTGGCCACCGGACAGGATCGCGATGTCTTCCAGCATTGCCTTACGACGGTCGCCGAAGCCTGGCGCTTTTACTGCGCAGGTTTTCAGGATGCCGCGGATATTGTTCACAACCAGGGTTGCCAGTGCTTCGCCTTCGATGTCTTCTGCGATGATCAGCAGTGGACGGCCGGCTTTTGCAACTTGTTCCAATACCGGGAGCAGGTCACGGATGTTGGAGATTTTTTTGTCGCACAACAGGATGAACGGGTTTTCCAGGATAGCGGTTTGCTTTTCCGGATTGTTGATGAAGTATGGCGACAGGTAGCCGCGGTCAAACTGCATACCTTCAACGATGTCGAGTTCGTCGTTCAGGGATTTGCCGTCTTCAACAGTGATGACGCCTTCCTTGCCGACTTTTTCCATCGCTTCAGCGATGCGCTCGCCGATCGATGCATCGCTGTTAGCGGAGATCGAACCAACTTGAGCGATTTCTTTGGTGGTGGTGCATGGCTTGGCAATGGCAGCCAGTTGTTCGACAGTTGCTGCAACAGCCTTGTCGATACCGCGCTTCAGATCCATTGGGTTCATGCCGGCTGCAACGTATTTCATGCCTTCGCGAACGATCGCTTGTGCCAATACGGTTGCAGTGGTGGTGCCGTCGCCTGCGTTGTCGCTGGTGCGGGAAGCCACTTCTTTCACGAGCTGTGCGCCCATGTTTTGCAATTTGTCTTTGAGTTCGATTTCTTTAGCGACCGAAACACCATCCTTGGTGACGGTTGGTGCGCCGAACGAGCGTTCCAGAACCACGTTACGGCCTTTAGGGCCCAGGGTTACTTTAACTGCATTCGCCAGAACGTTGACGCCTTCAACCATCTTGGCGCGCGCTGCGTCGCCGAAAATTACTTCTTTAGCTGCCATGTTGATTGCTCCTGATTATTCGTTGAGTGACTGAATCACTGAATCCCGACTAGGGATGACACCATTTCGAGCGCTGCGGCATGGCCGTCGCGTTCGAAAAACGGCATCACTTTTGTACGATTGCCATGATGTCTTCTTCGCGCATCACGAGAACTTCGTTGCCATCAACTTTGACGGTTTGGCCGGCATATTTGCCGAACAGAACGCGGTCGCCGACTTTAACGTCGAGTGGGCGAACTTTGCCGTCTTCGAGGATTTTGCCGTTGCCGATTGCCAGAATTTCACCTTGATCAGGCTTTTCAGCAGCTGCTTCAGGAATGATGAGGCCGGACGCAGTTTTTGTTTCCTGGTCGAGGCGCTTGACGATGACGCGATCGTGCAAAGGACGAAGGTTCATACAAACTCCTTAGTTTTCAATAGGTTATGGTGATTTGCGGCATAGGGCTGCAAAGCGTGCTTTACAGTGCATTCATGCCGCACTAGAAAGTTGGTCGTCCAGGGGTAAGTTGTTAGCACTCTCTCCCGACGAGTGCTAAGTATAGGGACGCTTCCTGGATAATTCAAGTCGGCGCGCTGTTCAAATTGAAATAATAAAAATTCGGAAACAGATTGTCGAAATTCATTTATCTCTGAACTTTGTTCACTTATCTCTGAACTCTTTGCAAGCCGGTTTCGGAAATGCGCCTTTATATAAACCCGATATTTGTTGTCAAAATGAAAAAGACAATAAAAAGAATTCTATTTTAATTAGCCAGTCGTTCGTGCACTGAGATAACTGCTAATTTGCATAAATGTTTCACTGGAGGCTTTAAAAACTAAAATGCCTGACCCGGGAACCCCGGTCCCATTTAGATTAGTTATTGCATAAGGCACTGATTGACATGGGATGATAGATATTTTAACCTACTGAGTAAATTTACTCAGTAGATTTAAAATGAAATCATCATACCAGCGCCCAGAAGCAAGAACGCTCCACGACCGGCTTCGCGAGCCACCGCGCTTTCTTATTCTCGTCGCAGGGCCTCGTCAAGTCGGTAAAACGACGCTGGTGCGTCGTGCGCTGGAAAACTATCCGCCTGAGCGTTCCTCGTTTGCCGCAATCGATAGTCCGAACGATTTTCTGGTTGATATTACTGAAACTACTGCTCCTTCCATCCGGCAATTAACTGCGCCGCGGGATAATGCGTGGTTAGTCAATATATGGCAGCGCGCAAGGCTGGCGGCGCAAGCTCACCCAGACGGGCACATCTTGGTGCTCGATGAAATTCAAAAAATTCCACGGTGGTCCGAGACAGTAAAAGGACTTTGGGATGCAGATCGTGCTGAAGGGTTGGCGTTGCATGTCATCTTGCTTGGGTCTGCTCCACTCTTGATGCAGCAAGGAGCCAATGAAAGCTTAATGGGACGTTTTGAAGCGATCCATTTGCGTCATTGGTCTTTTCAGGAAATGGCCGAAGCTTTTGATTTTGACTTGGAAGACTATCTATACTTTGGTGGTTATCCCGGTAGTGCGTCGCTTGTGAGAGACGAGCCTCGCTGGCGGAATTACGTTAACACAGGTCTCATAGAGCCCAGTATCGAAAAAGATATTTTGACGATGGTCAGGGTGGATAAGCCTGCGCTCTTGCGTCAGCTATTTCATCTAGGATGTCGCTACTCGGGGCAGGAGCTTTCGTATACGAAGATGATTGGCCAATTGCAAGACGCCGGGAATACCGTGACTTTGGCCCATTACCTTGAACTCCTTAGTGGGGCCGGAATGATGTGTGGTCTTTCGAAATATGCTGGACAGCAGTATCGTCGTCGCGCATCTTCGCCAAAGTTGAATGTTATGAACATGGCCTTGATGTCGGCAGGTTCTGGCTATACAAAAGAAGAAGCGTTTGCGGATCGTAGTTATCGGGGACGTATGGTGGAGAGTGCCGTTGGAGCACACCTTCATAACTCCGCGTCAGTTGATTGTCGTCTGTACTACTGGCGTGATGGAACAAATGAAGTGGATTTTGTGCTCGAGCGAGGCGAACGCCTCGTCGCCATTGAAGTTAAAAGTGGGACTGTGCCCGGAAAATTGCCTGGGGTAGATTTCTTTACGCGGAGTTTTGGCGATTGTCGTCGTCATGTGATCGGTGATGGAGGCATTACGATCGCTGAATTTCTTTCATATCCTGCGGAGCATTGGTTATGAGTTCGACATTCGATTCTAATCTACTAGTTGATCGAACTTGTACAACCCGCGAGCACGTCAAAGAGGAACGAGAACGTTATGTGTTGGCTAGCTTTCGCAGCCATCCTGCGTATGTTTTACTTGGCGATCCTGGCGCTGGAAAAACCGAATCCTTCATACAAGAAGCAGAAGCCGAGGGCGGACATTATGTTCGAGCCAGAAGCTTTGCGACTCTTGAACCGGGCGCTGAACTTGCTGGAAAAACGTTGTTCATTGATGGTCTTGATGAAATGCGAGCGGCGGGGGGAGATGGCCGAACCCCGCTAGATTATGTACGCCGCCATCTTGTTCGCCTTGGGCGTCCGAAATTTAGATTATCTTGCCGTGAGGCTGACTGGTACGGAGACAGCGATAGTTCAGCACTCATGGAGGTTTCGTCGGACGGTAGGGTGACAGTTTTGCATCTAGATCCGCTGACAGATAAAGACATCAGACTGTTGCTTGAGCGTAAGTACGGCATCTCTAATCCAGATAGCTTTATCGAGAAAGCTCAGCAACATGGGCTAGAGGCATTGCTTAAAAATCCGCAAACATTAAAATTATTGGCCAATGCCGTTGGTGATGAGGAATGGCCTGTTAGTCGAAGTGCAGTCTACGACTTAGCGTGCCAGAATTTAGCGAAAGAAAATAACAGCGAGCATCGGATTGCCAAGCGAAATCAAGCTCCAACAAAAGAAAGCTTGCTAGACGCGGCGGGATTTCTATGCGCCGTTCACCTTATCGCTGGAATTGCAGGTTTTGCCCTAGATGAAGGCGCCGCAGATAGCCAGCATGCTATTTGGCGCGAGCTCATTACTCCTCGCGAGTTGCCGTTAGCTGAAGCACTGGCAAGCAGCTTATTTCAAAGTGATGAACTAGAACAGCAGCGCATTCCTGTCCACCGCAGTATTGCGGAGTTCCTAGGCGCTCGCTATCTGGCGGAATTAGTGGAGGTGAACGGACTACCACTCGGCCGCATTACAGCGCTTATTACCGGTGAAGATGGCGGCATCGTGCCAGATCTTAGAGGCTTAGCGGCATGGCTGACCGTACATAGCCGCAGCGCACGGAGTGAACTCATAAAACGTGATCCACTCGGTATCGTTCTCTACGGTGATGTGCGTGATTTTTCAGCTGAGAGCAAGCGCCATGTTATGAAAGCGCTTAAAGAAGAGGCTGAACGGTTTTACTACTTCCGTTTTCAGGACTGGGACTCGGCACCCTTCGGGAATTTAGCCACCCCAGATATGGTGCCGGTTTTCATTGATTTGTTGGCGTCTCCATCGCGTGAAAAATCTGACATTGCTCTGCTGGACTGCGCGCTTGATGCTCTGGAGTATGGGCCATCGATAGCAACCCTTGAAGCAAAGGAAGATGCCCAGCGTTTGCCTATATTGCTTGAGACCGTGGTACGGGATGGAAGCTATCCCTCGCACATTCGAAAGGGGGCATTAAAAGTCTTATTGCGTAGCCGCTCGATAAATTCTGTACGTATGGTTGTGATTGCCAACGATATACATATAGGTCGCATCAAAGATGACGATGACCAGTTGCTTGGTGGTTTGCTAAGAGAGCTTTTTCCTGTTGTTATCGGACCTTTGGAGATTTTTAACTATCTTCATCCTGCGCGAAAGGAAAGCTTCATCGGTGCGTATGAGATGTTCTGGCGGCACGAAATGCCAGAAAGAGTACCAGTTGAACTGCTCCCAGAGATGCTCGATCAAGTTGCACTTCATGCCAAAACGGTACAGGAGTCGCTTGATGACTATCAAACAAACGGCATGGTCGGGCACCTTCTTGTCCGTGCCATTGAAGCGCATGGCGACAATGTTGACGACGCTCGGCTACACACGTGGCTAAGTACCGGGCTAGATAAGTATGCACACTCTGGCCTTGATCAAGATGATAAGCTGAAAATTGCAGCTTGGATTGCTTCACGTCCTGAGCGTTATAAATCCCTTCTTCTTACCGGCATTGAGAAGTGTCAAGGCAGCGAAAACATTCGAATATGCTTGTTCGACGCTTCGGCTCATCTATATCGGGCTGAACCACCTTCCGATATCGTGGCTTGGTACCTAGAACAAGCAGGGGCTACTGCATGTCCAGAAATCGGCCAGCACTATTTTGACTTGGCCATACTAAATTTAAAGCGACAGGCTGGGCAGGAGGATTTGACGCTCAATGCGATTGAGTTTCTTGGGAAGTGGGTAGAAAAACATGCTGCATTCGCAGAATACTTCCAGACGCATGTTTCCTGTGATCTCAACCATTGGAAGAGAGACAATGCAGCTAGTGTTCGCAAGCATAACGAACGAAGGGCTAAGCAGCGTGAAGAGTGGCGAAATCATTTTCGGGGGCATATTGAGGAAATTCGGACAGGCACAGCTCATCCTAAGAATTTGCATGACTTGGCCCAAGTATATCTGCGAAAATTTTTGGATATTGAAGGAGAAACGCCTCAAGAGCGCCTAGCTGATTTCTTGGGCGACGACGAAGAGCTAATAGCAGCTGCACATGCTGGATTTCGTTGTTCTCTGGATCGCAAGGATCTACCAAGCGTAGAGGAAATCATAGATCTTGAAGTTAAAGGTCGCATGCACTATATCCGTCAGGCATGTCTGGCTGGTATGAGCGAGGTTTTTGACAAGGATCCAAATGTCGCAATGCGTTTAGATGATGAGCTACTTAAGAAGCTCATCGCCTTTCGTTTTACTTTTTTCTCGGAAAAAGAGCCAGAATGGTTTACTGCACTGGTCAAAACAAGGCCAGCCCTGGTGGCAGAAGTTCTTGTTGCTTACGCCTTACCCATCCTGCGCGAGGGGAGGGATGATCATCCTCACGGTTTATGGCAGCTTGCGTTCGATGAGGACTATGCCGAAGTTGCCCGGATGGCGTTACCCAGGTTGCTCCAGGGCTTTCCTCTTCGCGCAAAAAACAAGCTGCTTGCGGGTGTTCTTGACCCACTACTTAGAGCGGCGCTCATCAACCTTGATCATGATGCACTTGCGTCGATCATCTCCTCGCGTCTATTGCAACCAAGTATGAGTGCAGCACAACGTGTCTATTGGTTGACTTGCGGCTTGCTGCTATTGCCGAAAGTTTATGAAGGACCTCTTTTAAAGCATATAGGTTCGAGCAAAGCATTGCGTGGTCACCTTGGCGCGTTTCTCAGCGAACGTCGCCCTAAAATGAGTGACCAGTTGCCGGAGTCTTCGATAGCTCTTCTTGTTGAACTATTGGCTCCAGGAACCCTCCCTGAACGCCCACAAGGCGCACATTGGGTTAGTCCGGCAATGCAGATTGCAGAAGTGGTACGTCATTACATTGACTTGCTAGGTGCCAGCCCTAGCGAGACATCTCGGCAGCAACTGGAGAGGTTGTTAAAATTGCCAGCCTTAGAAAATTGGCATGATCCTATGAAGTTTGCATTGCAGACTCAGCGTATCGCGCGTCGAAAGGCAGAGTTTCTGCCTGCAACTCTAGCCGAAGTTTGCCTTACACTCACCAATCGACAGCCTGCAAACGCAGCGGATCTTGCTGCTCTAACCGATGAACTTTTACGTGATCTTGCTCGCAAGATTCGTGACAGCAGTACAAACGACTACCGCCAATATTGGAGCTACGACAAAGATAAGAAGCCTGCCAATCCTAAGCCCGAAAATGATTGTCGAGATATCTTGCTTTCAGATCTGATTGAGCGTGTTGGCCGACTCGGAATAGAGGCAGTGAAGGAGGGTTATTACGTTGAGGACAAGCGTGCTGATATTAGAGTCTCGTACGGCGGTTCCACTAGTTTCAATGTCCCCATAGAAATCAAAAAAGAAAGCCATGCGGATTTATGGCGAGCTATGCACGAGCAGCTGATCGCGCGTTACACACGTGATCCTGGTGCTGAGGGATTCGGTATTTACCTTGTATTTTGGTTTGGCGGTAAGGGTATGCCTCTGCCACAGGAGGGAAAGAAGCCTCGTAGCGCTGCGGAACTCGAAAATCAATTAAGGGCTACGCTGACGGAAAAAGAGCGACATCACATCAGCATTTGTGTTGTCGATTGTTCGCTTCCAAGTTGAGCCAGCTATGCAGTTAACAGATTGCCTCCACCGGTTGAAACCGCCGCCAGAAGCGGACATTCGATTTTGCCTTAGATCGATTTCGCTCGTAAGTTAAATAGCTTCTTCTTGCCTGAATTCCTCTCGTTCGTATTTATGGAATGGTGTCTTGCGCATCGTCGGCGATAATACTTGCCCAATAGACATAATTACATTCGATGCGTAGACTAGAGAACTTGAAGTTGATGCAACGTTTTGGGGCCACTATATGGGTGCCTTCTTTTCCGATTATTTATCAGTGAGTAAACAAACAGTCTTCGTGCAAGGCTTTACCTCGCTCCCGTCGGTCGCTGGACGCTGCGCGATAAAGCCTTGTAGTGCCGGTTAGCTCTACGTTAGAGCACAGGGAGGGAACATAGCTACATCACCGTACATCGACCATCCAAAACGACTCGCCGACGTCATCGCTCTTTTGCAGGTGATGGGCGCTTACAGGTATGCAAACCGCAAGGTGGAGAGTTGGGAGAAGATTATCGGGCGGTCGCCGGTAAGCGCTCGGTCGTGGATTGAATTGATTAACGATCACCCTGAGTTTTTCCGCCTCAAGGATGGCCTTGCAATTTTGGTGTGGAGGCGAGCCTATGATAGGAGCTTCGATCCGGATGCGAACAAGGCCTACTCCGCAGAAGAACTTGAAAAACTGGAACAAGTTCCTGAAGAGGAGCAACCAAGCCTTACTCGGCCAGTACTAACTCCTACTCAGATAACGGCTCTCATTGATTCCGCTATCAAAATGCATGCAGCTGCCGTCGCGCACAGCCAAGAGCAACGTTGGCGTGTACCTGTGCTGGCAGGATTTCTCGGTATTCTCCTCGGCGTAATTCTCAATGGCTATAAAGTGCTCTAACTTGTCACTGAACCCGAGGCCGCACGGAACGCCGCTCCGCAGCGAGTGTTGCGGGCTTGTTAGCTCGACGTTAGATCGCAGCAATACCCGCCATCCCACATAAGGAATGAATCAATGAATGCTCTTATACCCAAGCCCCAAATGCAATTGGTCGACCCGCAAGCGCAGATTGTTGTAGATTTCTTGAGAAATGTCGGGTTGCCTCACGACAACATAATTGCCGCGCACGATCAGAGAGCGATCATCGGGCAGAACCTGCCCAACTTTATTGACTCTTTACCAGCGGAGGTTAAGCAAGGTGCGAGATATCTATCGAAGTTTGTTGTCGGCGCTGGCTTCGGACTGTTCGACTATTCGCTGAATGCCATTTGGAACGAGGTTGTTCTTGACCTACACAAGAAGGCAATTGCCTACGGACTTGACATCTTTTACGACGCAGCAATTGGTGGGAAGGCCAGAGAGTTCTACCAGACCGAAGACGACCTTCGCTCCCTCAAGGACGCGGTGCTCCTTGATACTTGTAGGAAACTCGAACTGATCAGCGATACAACCCACAAGAAGCTCAAACATATTCTGGACATGCGAAACGATATTGGCATTTCGCACCCTACCAACTACACCATCAATGCCTTTGAACTACTAGGTTGGCTACAGACATGTATCCAGGACGTTCTAAATGATCGTCCGACAGAAGCTGCCCTCCAGGTGCAAGCGTTCATTCAGAATCTGAAGACGTACACCCAGCTACTTGATCCCGCCAATCTGACAACCATTTCGACAAAGATAGGCGCACTGGCCTCTCACCATTGTGGCAATATTCTTCGAACCATGTTTGGCATTTATGTTGCTCCCGACACAGATCCACAGGTGCGCAAGAACATTTCCTTACTGGCAGTCTCAGTTTGGAGAGCGAGTAGTGACGATATGAAGTACCGACTGGGCCTGACTCTGGAAGGGTACAACACCAATCTATACCGTGATAAGTATCAACTTGGTGAGCAGTTCTTCCAGTCGGTAGGCGGAAACGCTTTTCGCTCAAATGCAGAACGCGCCATCATCGTGGATGGCCTAATAGATCAGTTGCTTGAGAAGCACAATGGTTGGGACAATTTTCATCATGAGGCGCCGGTTGCCGATAACATCTCTTCGTACATAAATGGTCAACAGGATATTCTCCAGAATTTCGCACCGAAGCTAATTAAGGTCACCCTTATGTGTCGTATTGGCAGGGGTATCTCATACTGCAATGGGGTGTCTCCGCGCGGGAGCTTATACTATGATCGATTCCTTGGCCTACTAGGTGATCAGTTCATTCCTATGGCACTTGTCGCTCTTACTCAATATGAGCTTCAGGCAAAACTTGAGCGTGATATTTGCCGCCAACAGGCATGCCTTGCGCTAGGCGTGTTGAAGGCTGGTGTTGTTAACCAACGATTGCAAGAGTGCATCGATTTTTTGATCGAAAATCTTCCCGCCACAGGAAAAGCTGTCTTTGACACTCGCTTCAAGACACTATCGTCCGGCTACATTACGTGGCCCTGAGCAACCCTTCGGTGCAGGGGGGAAGCTGCGCGATAAAGCCGCGCAGCTTCCCCTGATCTCGAACGTCCGCTTTTCAATTTTCTGAACGGCTCCTCTGGGTCGGAAGCGGATGTCAGCTATCGGCTGCGGATTGAAACGGCGAGTGCAACGGCTTGATATAGCCGTTCAGCCAGTGTTTCGTATTTCACTGCAAGTACCGATAAAGCAAGCGCTCACGTTTCAATCATCACTAGATGGGAATATTTTCGTTAGCCATAGGGGAAATATGGCTCTTGCCAATTCCCGCCGTCTTGGATGTCCAGGCATAAGCCATTTAGCTCCTTGTAGGGACCTCCGAACAATACCGCGAAGCGTACCGAGGTCTTCCGGACCAAAGTGGGCAAGCACAGCCGTGGACCTATTATCAGCCACTTCCAATCCAACGCCCTCAATCAAAATGAGCATCTCGTCTAGACTCCACATTTCTGTGAAAGGTTGGATTAAAAAATAATCATGCAGCATCGCTGAGATTACCGCCCGTTGAAAAGCGATGTTATTTACTACCTCAGCACTGCAATCAGTAAATTGATCTGCTTCTATTGCGCTTGCGCGAAGATTTGCACGGCAGTAAAGGCAGGTGGCAAGATCCGGCACAGGAGGAGGTTTGTATGTTCCTCCCAGCAACGCCCTGTGCATTGCTAAGGCTTTCCCACAATACGGGCATTCGGATCGCAACTCTGATTGGTGTTTAAAGCAGTACTTGCCATGCCTGAATCGCCATTCAATTCGAAAATATGGGATTTTGTCTTCACTCCAGCATTGTGAACAAAAGCGGTACAAATATTTGTCTTTTGAAGTAGTCAAAAGCAGTCTCTGTAAAGCTTGTCGCTCGGCCAGCTTGCAAAAGCAATCCTGAATTACTCGAAAATGTTCAATTTTTAGATTACATATCTTTGCAACATTTAAGAGTTGTTCTGCTTTGAGGCAAAGGTCTGGATCTAATCCGCCAGATGTGGAAAACGTTTCATGAAACCGATCTAACGTCAGGTCGTAAACTTGGCAAACACGCTGAATCCATGATGCTAAAGACTCGTTAAAAAATGGCTTTGGTATTCCTGATAATTGGATAGTCATCTCAATTGCTTAGAACAGATTAAGTTGATTGAAAACCGATCCGATGCGGTATTTGTGGGCGGCTGCAGGATTAATCTTTTTCATGAGCGTTTCTAGGAATTTAATGTCATTAAGCGAGCTAACTTCATTTGTCAGCAGATAAATTGATGGAAAATGAAGAGCACATTCACTTTTGCAAATGTCTTCTTGTGTTAAGAGATCGTGCAACCTGGCATAGCCTCGAGCGCAATACTTAGCTGCCGCGTCGGACCGCAGAATGATTCTGCTAGTGCCCGTTGAAATGACTTCAGACGCCGTCGGTTTGATTCCAAAGGCCCAGATCACACGCATCAATGTGTCGAGGTTTAGTGCTGAAAGTGTACGATCCAATGAGTTAGCACTACATTCACTATGCTGTAGCTCCAGCTTGCTATGAACGATGCGTGCAATGCAGATACTCGCGTCTTCAGTAGGAAGTAACATGGGCCGCGAATTTTTCCAAATAAAGCCGCAGTTGCAAGCCAATAGCGACGGCCGCATCCATTGAATCTTCTTAAGGCAAGCTGGACATGCATCAATTAGCGTGCAGTTATGCCAAGGGCATGCGCACACCAATGAAAAATCCCATAGCGATCTTGCATAGCCATTTTCAGAAACGCATGCGGGACACAGTTGAGGCCGAAGTGGACGTGCAAGATAAGGTTTATTTATGCGATGACCATGCATTTCATAAACGTTCAAACCATCAATGCGACGTGAGCGCACCATTGCCGAATTTACGCGGCTCATTTCAGCACCGAATAATCCTGCTATAACTCGCTTGTCTTCTTCCTTGAAGCGATTCAGTTTGTCACGTCCCAGTTGTCGATAAAGCCAATGAATGCCTGAGATGCCGTTTCTATTCGACATTCTCAGGACAAATCCCATAAGGCTCTCATCTGCGTGCAGATTATCTTGGAACGGTAGGGGGGGGAAATCAATCATCCGCAAATACATTTGGACTGTGTGGATCGGTGCCAAACACTTGCATATGCCCATACGCCAAGCTCTCTTTATCAAGATCACTTTTTCCTGCAAGAATGGCACCGACCGCGCTTGCAATAAGCAATTGCTTCAGCGGCCTTATAGCTCCACGTGTCGCTTTATGCAGATTCTTATAAAAATCTGTATAGATTGATTTGAGATTGAATGATTTCACTTCGCTAGCGATTTGCTTCAAGAGGCCAACCCAATCATCATCTAGAGCAAATTGCTGCAGTTCAAAATGTGCCGGTGCACGTGAACTGAGTTGATCGTTGGCTTCTTCCAGCGGGCGCAGTTCTCGGGTGCCCAGCATAATGACGACGACGCCTGCTTCGTCGGAAAGTTGTTTGATCCAATCTGTAATAGCTGCTGCCGAAAGGGTTCGTCTCCCGCGAAAAATGTGTTGGCACTCATCAATGAAAATTGCTTTAACTCCTCGCTCGCGGAGTGCTGAGGAGAGAAGAGTGCTTTGCTCATGGATGGTAGATGCGCGGATAGTAGTGGGATATCCAAGCTGACGCATTAGCTTTGAAACTAAATGACCAATACTGGTATTTGCTTCGGCCGCGACGCTAAGACTGCTAATGCCATCGTGTAATAGGGTCGCTGTTGGTATACCGCGTTGAATAATTTTCATAAGTGCGGTTTTTCCACAGCCCGAAGGAGCGGTGACGGTAGCGCCGAAGGGAATGTTAACCAAGCTTGCGGTTTGGATAATACTCAGAATGCCGTCATAGGCTTTCTGAAAACGAGGGTGCATGACGATGGTCGCATCGATTTCCTTAGCTACCTTAATAGTTAGTTTATGTTGCATAAATTAGGCCTCAATCAAATTTAAAACTGTTGAATGTAGGAATATCGCGAGCCACGTACTCGGTCTTGGCTGGCACGATTAACATCTTCTCCGGAGCAGAAAAAATTGATGAAGAATCCTTTGCTGGAGCTAGCGACTGGGCCGAAGTTAATGTCCCAAATTGCTGTGCAGCCTTGACGTTCTTTTTATGACGATAACCACGCAAAAAGCCGTCATACATATCAATTAGTTCCAGCTTCCCCGACTCAAGCTTTTCTAAAGCATTCCTCTTAGTTAACTCGCCACCTAAATGAGTTCTGATCGCTCGGTGCTGCATATAGGAGAGCTGTTGCGTGTATTCAGGTTGACAGCTCGGTACCAGCAACCAATCTTTTTTTATCGGATTTTGAACGTAGATCGAATTGAGATCGTCGGGATTGAATTTGATCGTTGTTTTGTATTTGCATTGGATCATCTCGCGTAAATTTTGTAATTCAACACTGTTATATCGAAGATACGTAAATACGGCTCCTTCATTCCCAATTGTCAATTGCTTCGACATTGCGCCAATCAATTCAATATCCTGAAAAGAGCTAGGTAATAGTGGTGGTGGCAGGCGTTCAAATTCTTCTTTAAATAGTTCGAATGGTTCGATTAATGTGCGATTGTTGGCTTCAAACGGAAGTACATCGACGAAGTATTTGAGAAGCCCCGAACAGAGCTCACTGAATGTAATAGCAGCGGTATCTTTTGGATTTGGCGGTAGATAATTCGGTGTAGGTTTGTACACGCGGCCAGTGGAAGGAAGCGACCGACTGACAGATCCAATTACGCGTTCTACTGAAGGTTTTAACCAAGGTTGGCGCACAGCGCAGTACTGAATGTCTGTATTCAAATGCCAAGCGGCTAATTTGAATTGGGGCGAATGAAATTCCAAACCATTGTCTACAACAGCTAGTTCAAACAATCCGTAACCTAGCCAAGGATTTGAGAGCGAAGCGTTTCCTTTGTAGTACTCATCTTTTGGCCTGATTGCGATCTTCATTGCGTTCAGGGTTGGTCCAAGCCCAGGCCCCCAAAAACTCACGAAGAACGAAATAACGTATCCCGAGTAGGCGTCGATGATGACAGTGATTGTTGGCCGGCCAAGAGGCAATCCTGAACGATCACATATGACGACTATGTCTAGCTGTGTGTGATCTACTTCTACTCGCTCCAACACCCGCGTCGGGTTGACCCCACCTAACGAGTATCGCCATTTGTTACGTGCATACGCCGGACCGAACCTCGCTAAATCTTTGTAGTACGGCCCGACTTCATTCGCAATTCTCCGTACCGTAGAGATGCTTACTGTTGGGGACGCATCTTCTTTTCCAAACATTGATTTTAGAGCCCGTTTTATCAATAGATAGGCCCTATTAAGCGGATGGCGGGCCCTGGTAAAATATTCTTTACGCAATATCTTCCTAATCACCTCAGTGACCTCATACGGCAAACAGCGTGCTCGTTTCTTTTTGAAATATCCGGACACAAGAGCCGCTGGATTTAACTCATATTTATCAAGCGTGCGCCACCAGTCCATGACCGCTGAGGTCGATGGCGCTTTTTCATTACGACGTTTCGCTATTTTGGGTATAAGTACTTCTAAAAGACTGCGGCAGCCTTTCGTAATTCCTTGCTTTTTCGAGGTATTGATATAGTCGAGCCTGCGTTCCAACTGGTCTTTGTATTTTTCAGGTAGTGATTCAAGACTGACGAGAGTTTGCTGAATATTTCCATTGGAAATTGCTTCTTCGTTTTGAGCACGATCTGCGCTGACAACAAAAAGCTCTCCGTTATTTATTTCTCGGTACACTTTATCGATACCCCATGAATAAAGGCGGCCCGAGAGCGGATCTTCGAATTGGACCTCTCGATTTTCAAACATGCGCCTAAATTCCAGTATTTGTGAGTCTCGGCGTAGTGTTAAACCAATTGCAAAAGCGAATAAAGCCATTATTTTTCTCCTCGTTTGGAATGCTGATAATTGTGTCGTGCGTTATTTCGATATCAATTCGGATGGAAAGAAGGCCTCTACCAATCAAGTGATAGATATCTCCAAGAGAGGCCGCGGTGCCTTCAATCAAATCGGAAATAGATGTAGTTCCGGTCTGGTTGTGTAGGAAACAGATGCAACGCGCTCGAACGTCATCTGCAATCGTAGAGCGTGCATATCGAAGAAGAAGTGCAGAGTTTTTTGCATAAAATTCTGAGTCGATTTCGTCATCCGTTATCGTTAGAAATGGACGATTTTTAGAGGCGAGAAATATTTCAGCGGCTTTAAGTTTCAGTTCGTGTTTTTTCACGAACACGGCTGGCTTAACTTCAACCACAACAACAGATCCATCTTGAAATACCAATAAAAAATCTGGGGTATAGGTGAGGTTTTTTCCCTGATCTACATATGGGATGGTGAATGGCTGGTGAAATATTTTTTTAAGCGACGGAAATAGCAGGGCTCGCTGCAAAAACCGACGTTCCAGTTGAGACTCATATTCAATGCAGTCATTTTGGATCCAGGAACAAGCAATTACTCCCACAGATCTATGAGGTGATCGGGTAATAACCTTTCGAGTAGGTTTTCCCATATCCGATAAATCAGACGGAAATGCGGTGCTTTCTTTCTTGTGTTTCAATTTTTTGGGCAAAGTGATCCCCTTGGCACGCAGTAGAAAATTTACTGGGCGCGGTCATTTAAATGGCGATATCAAGTCAAGTAGACGTGCAAAGTCCTTCACTGCGCGTTACTTGAGTGAATAGTTATAAAGGTGGGCTTGACGGAAGAGGAAATGGTGGCGATACTGAAGTTTCGACGCTTAGTGACGCCAGTCACTTCCTTCCTCACGCGAGCCTTCGGGCTCGTGTGTTAGGTTGGGTTCATTAGATAGTTCCTTTCTTATTGATTCTTGCTTAGCTCGTTGTTGTTTCAAACGACGGTTCGGTCAAATCCAAAATCGCTTTAATTGCACGAATATGTCTTGGCTGAAGCAACGTTAGTTTTGCTGCAAAAGCCGCAGCTATTTCCAGTTGCATTGGTGACGTTCCACGAGCTAGTAGGCCGAGCGTTGCTGTAGTAGCAGCAAGTAGTTCAAGTTCGTTGATTTCCTCATCTGAGAGCTGTAAAGAGCAACGTAACTTTGCAAAGAATTCTTGATTTTGCGGCGGAGGCTTCCGTCCATGTTCTAGGGCTGAGAAATAAGTAGAGCTGACACCAGTTTCGAAGGCGAGTGTTTTCTGAAGTACACCCCTCGACTCTCTTAAGGATTTGAGTTTTTCGGAAAATGGTGTCATTGGAATGAGGGTTGAAATTTTTCTAAGAATAGATCATCTTTTAACGATGTGCAAATAAAAAACCATTTAAAAACAAATAGTTATTGCATTAAATAATGTAAGGCTTGATCCGGGAGTTGAATTTATTCGGGTCATGGAGCAGGGTGGGTACCCTGACTATTATGCTAACGGTGGGGTAACGAATGCTGCTTTTCCTCGATACAGAATTCACTGGTTTAGATCAGACGAAGCCTGATCCGATTTCTATCGGATTGGTGGATGAGAACGGTCGCGAGTTTTATGCTGAGCTACCTGAATCATGTTGGACGGTACAGTGCAATGAGTGGGTCCACTTCAATGTCTTGCCATACCTATGGGGAGGAGACTATGTTCAGGATGAGAAGTTAATTGGCAACCGTTTAAAAGACTGGATCGAGAGTGTGCATGAAGAAGCAGTAATCGTTACCGATTGGCCGCAAGGTGATTTTTTTATTCAGCTAAAGAGATTGCTTCCTGAGTGGCCGAAGAATTTGAATAATTGGCCGATACAATTCGATTGCTGGTCGATAAATGATGAGCATCAACAAGCACTAAGGAAATTAGTTGATGAATACCACGGCCCGGAAAGACCTAGGCATCATGCATTGCATGATGCGCACCTACTTCGACTCAAGCTTTTGTATGCAGTTAAAAATGGATGGAGGCCATCTTTCGGAGGGGAAGCTGTTGCAGCAGCATTAAATCGCGCAGCAAAGTCCAATTCGTGAAATTTATGAGTACGTACGTTAGGAGACTTGCTCATACAGTAGGAAGTACCGAACGTTCTTAACTAAGAAGCAGGCAATTATCGCGGAGTAAAAGTTATGGGGAGAATTAGTGATTCCACACTTTCTCCCATAACTACCTGGACGGATCAGTTTTTTATGGACTACGTGAATATTCGCACTAAAGTAGCCACTTGGCCGCATTTGAAAATAGCCATCCATTTACAAAGCATTGAAGGAACAAGAGGCCTATGTCGTTCAAAATTTTTATCGATACCGAGTTTACTGATTTTATCGATATTCATCTCATAAGCATCGGTATGGTCGCGCAGTCAGGTGAGGCATTCTATGCCGAGGTGCCGTACCCAGATGGCAGTTGTAGCGCATTCGTGCGCGAAACAGTAATTCCATTACTTGGACGAATCCCGAATGCGCCCTGTGCGGCTGAGGATCTGTCCGTCAAAATGACAACGTGGCTCAGAATTGTCAGGCCCCTCGAGGAAGGCGTTGAGATTTGCTTTGACTATCAGTCGGACTGGGATTTATTTTCCAGCGCATTGGACTATCGCGTGCCACCCTGGTGTCAAGCACGTATGGTTAACCGCGACATCAACGAATTACTGCGTTATAAATTTCACAAGGATAACAATCTGCCTGAACATCACGCGTTATACGATGCACAGGCGAATCGATATGCTTTTCGAGAGCGTCCGCCCGTTTCAGCTTGAATAAGCTGTCGTGGCTACTTTGAAATACGAATGGCCGGCTACTTTCGTGCGCGGATGCGTGGCTACTTTAATGCGGATACTCACTACGGTAAGAATGAATATTTGCACGCTCTTTTTTAACTTAAAGTTGCCGCATTGGCAGATAGAGAAATCTAAAGCCGCCAATCCGCGCGATTGATAAGAATGACGAGTCATCTAGTAGGTGCATCTAATGACTGAGATGAGACCGGAGCGGATTGATAATTTGCAAGGCCGAGGGTAAAGTTGTGCGCCTCACCTTAATAG
>ERZ1032603.8-NODE-8-length-19712-cov-9.325075_pt1 | contig 19712 bp, 15 predicted proteins | sample MGYA00518742_ERZ1032603 | MGnify/ENA primary metagenome ERZ1032603 (study PRJEB33718, sample SAMN03160249) | human skin metagenome | collected 2013-08-02 | study: EMG produced TPA metagenomics assembly of the PRJNA266117 data set (Human skin bacterial metagenome and...
TCATGTTTGTGTAACCGCCAAATTTCTACAATTCATCCATTGATACATTAGATCGATAAGCAACTGAAACAATGTATCTCATCGATTTCGTTTTTGAATTTGCTTAGACGAATCAACCCTAACTTTGGAGAATTGAAATGAACAGCCAACACAAAAAACTCATTGCGGTTATTGCTATATCCATAGCATCAGGCACTACTTTTGCGCACACTGCGAATACTAATACCTTACAACTTGCCCAAGCCGATGAATCTAACTATCCAATCCTTCCATCATTTGCATCGACCAAAACTCGCGCAGAAGTAAAGGCGGAATTACAGCAGGCTCGCGAAAAAGGACTACTCGCAACTACTGATAGCGACTATCCAAAGTTGCCTGTAGTTACTAGCAGCAAAACACGAGCCCAAGTTAAAACCGAACTTGAACAAAGCAAGGCAAGTGGCAAATTCAAACGACTTGAGAAAGAGCAATACAGCGGCTAATCATTCGTCAACCTAATAAGTTCTTCCCTAGTACTGCCTATTGTCGAAAGATAACCTATCCCAGTCTATGCGGGGATGCGGAGCGGCAGTACTAGAATTTCCTATCCTTGATGGCCCTGCAATCGGACAGTTCATGGCTAGGTAAATACCTGCACTAAATACAAGTCAGACGGCAACACACTAATGCATCCGCGGCGCTCTTCAATAGTTCGTTTTCATCTGGCCTTATTGCTGTATCCGGCACGCTGTAGACCGGCGAGAATCCTCCGCCTACCGTACGAAAATTCGTAGTTTGTCCCTGATACAAACGAGCTGCCGTCCATTGAAGCTGGCCGTCATAAACATAGGCGCGAATATCAAATTTAAGCATTTCCGGGCTCTCTTTGCTTCCACTGACTCGTTCCCCTGGCGCCATGATTGCTTGCGCCACGTAATCTCCCGCTAAAATTTCTGTCCATACTCGCTTGGTTAGCTTGTCTCCCCGATACGTCGCGCGCGAACCAAAGCCTGCGCGTGGTTTGAAAAACAAATGACGGCGATCTTTCCATAGTTGCTCGGCATTGATAGCTTTCACAACTGAGGTCCGTGGAGTATTCGATAACAAAATTTCCTGAACGTCGAGAGGAACGCCAAGCTCTTGCAACATTTCAACATCGCCAAGTAACGCGAGATTATATTTGTCGGCATAGAGCGCATGCGCTTGCGGATGTGGCGTCAATACCACTGCATTGGCCAGATAGGCTGCGCGTAAGGCGGCACACTCATCAGTTTCCAGCATGAAATCAGTTAGCCGGTTATAAACCAGATCGATGAGCGTATCGCCGAACCATAACTTCCCTTGACGCCACTCCAAATCGGACGGATCGACTATGACGGACTGTATCTCGTGCCGCTTGAATAACTGCTGGAACAACAGAAACTCAGGGTACATATATTGTTGCTGCGGATGCGTGTCGACAATCGCGATTGTATTGAGCGATGTTTCTTTAGCAGATAAGCTCCATTCGCTTTGAAACATATCGACAAAAGTTTTTTCAAGCGCTGCAGCCGATTCATTGGCTAATGCCATGCTCTTCGGATCCAAGCAGCAGGATTGATGAACACGTGCCATGACAGCATTGAACATCGCGCCACCAGCGTTGGTGTTGATTTCAATGAGTCCCAAACCATCGTTACTTAAATGAAAGTCATAACCAAAAAAAACGCCTTTTGCCCCGCCCGGATCGTGTCGAACAACCTCCGATGCATTGGCAAAAATATGTGCTCTATAAGCTGGCAGAGCAATGACCGATTCAATCGCCCGGATCACGCTTACCATGCGCTTGATCTGGCTATCGGAAGCGAATACGGGGCGCGCAGAAAATAAATACGGGCAACGTTCTTCGACCAGAGCCACTAATTCAGGAGAATTAAGTTCAATGGCAAGCGCATGCTTTAGTGCGTCGCTATCCAGACTTATGCAAAAGCATGCGTGATTGAACTGCTCGCTAAACTGGCCGACGATCTTTTTTCTCTGAAGTGTATGCGTCATTGATTTCCGTCTTAGGGTATCTGTAAAAAAATCATTTGGTTGTGCCACGCAGCCGCAACGCATTGGTAATCACTGATACCGAGCTCAGGCTCATCGCAAGTGCGGCAGCCATGGGAGACAGTAGCTGTCCAGTGAAAGGGTAAAGTAGGCCGGCAGCCAACGGAATACCCAACGCGTTATAGAGGAATGCGAAGCCAAGGTTTTGATGCATATTCCGTACCGTATTCAGTGAAAGTGTTCTGGCTTTTGCAATGACGCGCAGATCTCCCTTTACCAAGGTCAGATGCGCACTATTAATCGCGACATCAGTTCCCGTCCCCATGGCAATGCCGACATCCGCCTTGGCAAGTGCAGGTGCGTCGTTGATGCCATCCCCTGCCATTGCTACGACTTTTCCTTCTTTCTGCAGTCGTTCTACCAATGCCAATTTGTCTTGCGGTTTAACTTCGCCATACACTTCGCTAATCCCAAGTTTTCCAGCCACTGATTTTGCAGTGGTAACCCCGTCCCCGGTTGCCATAATTACGTTGATGCCAGCTTCCCTCAACGCACTGAGCGCCCCCATCGTTGTTGCTTTAATCGGGTCTGACACTGCGACTAGCCCGATCAACTTTCCATCTACAGCCACGTGCATCACACTTGCCCCTTCACTCCGTAACTCTTCGGCTTGCGCCGACAAGCTAATCCACTCAATCTTTTCTTCATCCATGAGCGCCGTATTACCTACTGCTATTCGTTGGCCAGCAACAATCCCGCGCACACCAATTCCACTGGATGATTCAAAGCTTTCCGGTTTATCCAGAATCAAGTCCCGCTTACGCGCTTCAGTCACAATCGCTTGAGCAAGTGGATGTTCGCTGCCTTGGTCGATACTGGCCGCGATCTGAAGTACCGATGTCTCTGTTTGACCCTGTGCAGCGACAACACGATCAAATGCAGGCTTGCCTTCCGTCAGAGTGCCGGTTTTATCCACAATTAAAGTATTTACCTTACGCATGCCCTCAATGGCAGCAGCATCACGAAATAGCATCCCTTGTGTTGCTGCGCGTCCTGTTGCTGCCATGATTGACATCGGCGTGGCTAAACCAAGTGCGCAAGGACACGCAATGATCAAGACTGCGACCGCATTGACGAAGCCAAAGACCCAACTCGGTTCCGGGCCAAACAGACCCCATCCTAATAGCGTTAGAAAAGCGATGCCAACGACAACCAATACAAAATATCCGGCAACGACGTCGGCCAGACGTTGCATAGGTGCGCGCGAACGTTGAGCCTGAGCCACCATTTGTACAATCTGTGAAAGCATCGTTTGAGAGCCGACTTTTTCTGAGTGAATGACAAGACTGCCACTAGTATTAAGAGTCGCACCGATAACTTTATCTCCTTGTCGCTTGGTCACGGGCATAGGCTCGCCAGTCAACATGGATTCATCTACTGCGCTTTCTCCTTCTGCGACGACACCATCCACCGGCACTTTTTCACCGGGACGCACCCTTAGCGCGTCACCAATGTGTATGTGTGTGAGTGGCACATCTTCTTCAGTCCCATCCTTGTTAATTCGACGCGCAGTCTTTGGTGCAAGTCCCAATAGAGATTTAATAGCAGCTGACGTTTGTGAACGAGCCCTTAGCTCAAGAATTTGCCCAAGCAAGGTCAGCGAAACGATGACCGCAGCAGCCTCGTAATAAACACCGACGCGTCCATGCTCCATGAAGGTCGACGGAAATAATCCAGGTGCAAGTGTCGCCACCACACTGTAACCATATGCCGCTGTCACACCGGATCCGATTAACGTCCACATGTTAGGACTACGTCGCACGATGGATTGATAACAGCGTTCAAAGAAAGGCCAACCCGCCCATAACACCACAGGTGTACTTAATATTAGTTCGATCCAGTTTTGGTAAGGGATGCCCTCTGGAAAGAAACGGTGCGCGCCCATCGCTAAAGAAGTAACAATGATAGTTAGCGGCAATGTCCACCAGAAGCGGCGACGAAAATCTAGGAGCTCGGGATTTTCTTCATCCTCAAGCGAAGGCATGAGAGGCTCAAGTGACATGCCGCATATCGGACAATTGCCAGGATTCGGCTGTTGAATCTCGGGGTGCATCGGGCACGTATATATTGTTCCCTTCGGCAGATCAGGTTGCGGTGCCGAGATGTTTTTATCTATATAGATTTGTGGATTGACCTCAAATTTATGAATGCATTTGGTACTGCAGAAATAATATTTATTTCCTTCGTATTCAATTTCCATTTGCGGGTCGGCAGCAACCTTCATTCCACATACGGGGTCAGTAAAAGATTTATCCGAACCTTCTATTTTTTCATGGGAATTTACTGATTCGGAGGCAGCAACTGGATCGCCATGAATGTGGTCGTGAGGAGCGTTACTGTTCATTTGCCGGTCCTTTTTTGAAAGTCGATGCAATATGTCACGAATACGCGAGTGATTTTTAGCTTACCATCCGAGCGCAAGAAATAATAGATATCTCAAGCTATTATCTTGGCGGTTCCCACCGTGACAATGTCAAGAACGGTTGGTATTTAGTAATAAACGCGATGAATTTATGATCGGTCCTTCATTGACTTTGAAACACCTCATAGGCAGTGTATCAACTTTTTGAAACTCGACTGCGTACGACGGGAGCACAGTTTTGACCAGCATCCATGAAACAGCATACCCACGCTTTAAGCCTGATCTGACGCAGCGTGAATTAGACGAAATCTATACACCAAATGAGACTGAACAGCGTTTTGCACGCCGGGTAGGTCGTGGCAATGCATCACGGCTTTATTTGATGATCTTGTTGAAAACCGTCCAGCGACTGGGGTATTTTCCGATGCTCGCGGAAGTGCCCGCATCCATCGTGTCTTTTGTCACTAAAGCGCTCGGCGTAAATTCGGTACCGCTGCGCATGCTCGTAGAAGAAGAAAAGTCACGCGCTAGGCGCGACTTCATCGACGCCATTCGTGCGCATCTTAAAATACAGCCCATTACAAAGGATACCGACAAGGTAATCGAGTTAGCCGCCACGCAGGCCGCACAAACCAAGCAGGAACTAGCTGACATTATCAACGTCGTTATCGAAGAGTTGATCCGGCAACGCTATGAATTGCCAGCGTTCAGCCGCTTGAATCGAACGGCGTTTCGGATCCGGAATCTAGTCAATGAACAGTATTTTCACACCTTAACTGATCCGCTTCCCACAGCAGTCACCAGCCAATTCGACGCAATGCTCACGCTTTCTGCAGGTCAGCTAGTAACCGGCTGGCAGCAAATAAAACAAGATCCGAAGAAGCCAACTAATACTGAGGTCCGCCAATATCTCGAACGTGTAAAGTGGCTTAAAAGCTGGGCCTGCGAATTGCCGCAAGTGGATCATATTCCAGTCGTCAAACGCGGACAGTATGTGTATGAGGCACGCGCACTCGACGCAGCAGACCTAAAGGCCATGCAGCAGAACAAGCGTTATGCACTGATGGTGCTGTTATTCCACGCACAATTGAGTAAAGCGCTAGACGATGCTGTCGACATATTTGTCCGCAAAATGAGGAAACTCCATAGCGGCGCTGTAGAACAACTGCAACTGTATTATCAGGAGCATCAAAAGCGTGCAGAAAAGCTAGTTTCGCAATTACGTGATGTGCTTGAAGCGTTTCAAGAAAGTGAGACCGATCAGGAGCGTGGCAAACGGATTGCGAATGCCATGCATGACAACCCGGAAAATCTTCTCGCCGAGTGCGAAGAGCACATGGCCTATGCCGGGAATAACTATCTCCCGTTTATGCTGGTTCCATACCAGACGCAGCGGCCTTTATTGCTGAACTGCCTGGGCCTACTCGATCTGGAGTCTACATCAGCTGACTTGTCACTCATTGAATCGATCCGGTTTGTGCTGGCAAATCGGCAGAGCCACAAGGAATGGTTGTCGATCGTTGATACGAATATCAATTTGAAATGGCTACCGGAAAAATGGCGGCGACTGGTGACTGGGAAACGGTCTGGGCCCGTCAGCGAAGTTAACCGCAAGTACTTTGAACTCTGTGTATTGACCGAGGCAATGCAAGAACTGCAATCGGGGGATCTGTATGTGGCCAATAGCGATCAATATAGCGACTACCGAGTTCAACTAGTCGACTGGGATACCTATGAGGCACAGGTAGCGGAATATGGTGCAATGCTTGATTTTCCTACTGATCCCAAAGATTTTGTCTCTAATCTCAGGAAATGGCTTGCTGACACAGCGTCTCGCACGGATGAGGGCATGCCAGATAACGAGCATGTGGATTTAAACGGGACTGAAATCGTTTTGAGAAAGCACAGTAAGGATATCAAGCCTGCCGCACTGGACCGTATCGACAAAGAGCTTACCGCGCGACTTCCCGAAAAGAATATCCTTGACATCCTAGTGGAAGCAGAGACTTGGCTTGATCTTCATAAGCAGTTCGGTACCTTATCAGGCTTCGAATCTAAAATTGACGATCCGCGCAAACGATTCGTTACCACGTTGTTTTGTTATGGATGCAATCTCGGCCCGACTCAAACCGCACGGTCGGTCAAAGGGCTGAGCCGCAAGCAAGTCGCCTGGTTAAATTTGCACCACGTGACGGAAGAAAGATTGGAAAAGGCGACTGTTCAGGTCATCAATGCCTATAACAAATTCTCACTACCCAAGTTTTGGGGAACAGGTAAAAGCGCTTCGGCTGATGGCACCAAATGGAATATGTATGAGCAAAACTTACTTTCCGAATACCACATTCGTTATGGCGGTTATGGTGGAATCGGGTATTACCACGTCTCAGACATGTACATTGCCTTATTCAGCCACTTTATTCCCTGTGGCGTCTATGAAGCCATCTATATCTTGGACGGCCTGATCAAGAACGAGTCCGAGATTCAACCTGACACGCTGCATGGTGATACGCATGCACAGAGTGCGCCGGTCTTTGGGTTGGCTTATCTGCTGGGTATCAATTTAATGCCACGAATCCGTCAGTTGAAAAAACTGGTGTTTTACAAGCCAGAGCGAGGCATACGATATGAACATATCAATGGGTTATTCAGCGAGGCAGTGAATTGGGAAATCATTGAGACACATCTGCCGGACATGCTACGCATCGCTTTATCGATCAAAGCAGGCAAAATCACGCCATCGACAATCCTGCGACGGCTCGGCACCGCTAGCAGAAAAAATAAGCTGTATTTTGCTTTCCGAGAACTGGGCCGCGTAGTCAGAACTGAGTTTTTGCTGAAATATATCGGCGACACGGATCTGCGCAAGACCATCAACGCGGCCACAAATAAGAGTGAGGAATTCAATCAGTTCATCAAATGGCTATTTTTTGGCAACCAAGGCGTGATTGCTGAAAATGTCCGTCATGAGCAGAGAAAGGTAGTGAAATACAATCAGCTCGTAGCGAACCTCGCTATCTTGCACAACGTTGAGGCAATGACGGGGGTGTTGAAAGAAATGCAGGAAGAGGGTCTGTCTGTAAATGAGGAGGTACTGGCCGGTTTGGCACCATACCGTACAGAACACATTAACCGATTCGGCGATTACACACTAGATTTTGATCGCGTGGTGCCGCCGATGAATTACAAAACACAAATTATTTTAAAATCAAAAGGTTAGGCCGAATTTTGACAAATTTTGCATGAATCCCGGCCGACCCTCGACTAGTAACCGACTTATCGCACGCGCAAAAATCTATTTATGAGCTCAAAAACCACGAAAGAGAAACCGAACAAAAAGTAGAAAAATTGCATGAGGCTCTGCAGCGAAACGCGTTGCTTGAACTTCAAATTAGCGAAAAAGACGTGCGCATACAGGAACTAGTGACGCAAGTATCCGATACATTGTTGCAGACAAATGAAGTAGGCAAAGAGGCGCACCGCTTAGAATTAGCCCTGGCCGCATCCAACGCGGCGCTCGTAGCTCAAGAAAAAGCGCATGAACAGATCAGGAAGCACTGGACCCAATCGGTGCACCGTGATTGAGCTAGCCTAGCTTGCGATCGCACGTATAAGCGGCAATCCTCGATGCCACCAGATATCCAAACAAAGCTGCCAATAGCGTTCCGGCAATGGCCGCCTTCCATACGTCTGCTCGATACGAATTCAATAACTCCATGCGATCGGACATAGTTCGCGCCACGATAATGTCGAGTTGCTCACCGTTTTTCAGTTTGGCTTTCACGGCGATCGCGCGCGCAGTTAAGCCGATTGAGGTCAATAGTGATTTGATGAACCTTCGGTCTGCATCCACATTGAGTGGAGGAGAATAAATCTGAGGGAATTTCCCGAGTCCTGCATTTGTATGAAGGACAATATCTCCGCGAGAATCCTTTAGTAAGACAATCAGTTTTTCATGGCTGGTGGATACATCCAAAAAGTAATGTGGATCTTTCCGAATTGAATCAATTGTCTCCGCCTCTTCCGCAATGTGTCGCATCAATCCAATCTTCCCAACCAATTCTTGGTCATCACGTGATTCAAGTTCACTTGATAGTGTGAGGTACAAATAAGTCCCAACACCGGCGAAAATGAGAATCGACACCATAAAGAATAGAAATCCAAACCGTGTAGTTAAAGACATTCTTCGCAGGACATTCATTTTTTGTCCTCTAGTACATATCCCATACCTCGGACTGTTCGGATCAATTGCTGAGGATAATGGTCATCCAACTTCGCCCTTAGACGACACACTGCAACATCAACGACGTTTGTATCACCATCAAAATTAGCACCCCACACTTGCGCGGCAATGAGTGATCGAGAAAGAGCTTCTCCGGAGCGCTTCGCCAAAAGATGGAGCAATGAAAATTGTTTTCTGGTCAGATCTATATACCGCCCATTTCGCAACACACAACGTTTAGAAACATCAATCAGTATGTCGGAAATCTCGATTATCTTTGGCTCCTGCTCACATTCTCTTCGCAATAAAATTCTTACACGCTCCATGAGTTCCATGAACGAAAATGACTTAATCATATAATCATCAACACCAAGCTTTGCGTCACTTACTTGATTATCCATCGCCTCACGTGCAGTGAGAAAAAGCAAGGGGGCATCATGAGCCGCTCTCAGCTCCAACAGTAATTTCCAACCGTTGAGATGAGGTTTCTTTACGTCTAAAACGATCAGATCATATGCTCCACGAAGTGCTCTTGTCAGACCATTACTTCCCGCTTTTACGCAATCAACAATAAACCCTGCATCCTTCAAACCATGGTGCATGGTTTCACCTGGCTTTATTTCGTCTTCTACAAATAAAATTTTCATAGGCCCTTTCCATACGAGTGAATAGCGATCGTCTGGTGATTGACTGTTGGCACGTCATTACAAATTTGTAATGGCGCTGTCATGTTTCTGTGCGCAACCATTTTCTAAAATCTATACATCGATAAGTTGAATGACTCCCTAGGAAAAACAATTTATCGCAGACGTTTTACGAATTTACTTAACTTACTTTTGGAGAAAAAAATGAAATCAAAAATCAAAAATTCCATTTTTGTCATTGCTACTTCACTTGCTTCGGCAGCATTCTTTTCGCAAACGGCAACCGCCGGTGAATCTGGCTATCCTGTGCTTCAATCAATATCTGAAAAGACCACTGCCCAAGTGAAAGAAGAGCTCCGCAAAGCGAAAGAGTCAGGCGAGCTATCGACCTCAGACAGCGCTTACCCGATTCTGGAGTCAGCAGAAGCTCCAAAAACACGATCCGAAGTAAAGGCGGAGCTGAAACAGGCTAGAACTAGCGAAGAGCTGCGCAAATTCGAACAAATATACGGTGGCTAGACATCTCCGTTTGACATGCAAAACCTGGCCCTTTAGGGCCATTTTTTTAGTCGATCATCGTTGAGCAATGCCTCAATAAAATCCAATAAATGTCCCTATGTTAGATTTTTGAAAAGATCACTTAATTCTTTGTATGTACTAACTGCCTGTTCCATTGCGAACTCATAGCGGATTGCAGTAGTAGTAAATACCGCTCTTTCCGTATCAAGCTCAACGGTATTGCCATCGACACTCTGCTGATAGGGAGTGCGATACAAAAGCTTGGGCAATACATCATTCACTGCAGACGATTGTGGCAAAGTGCCTTTTGGCACAATCTTGTCTGGTGCTGCCAGCGCTCGATTTAGGGCTGTCTTAAAGTCGATGTCTCGTGCTTTATAGTTTGGCGTATCCGCATTAGCTATATTCGAAGCGACAACCTCCAATCGCTTGCTGAACAATCGTACCGATGTCTCCCAGAAACGATCATCAGAACTCTGATTTCCAATAGGTATGTGACCTTTGTTTGTAACGTTGTCCATTCAATCGCTCCTTATAAACGACGGCATTGTTTCAACATGTCCAGCTTTGGTGTGTAGACGGCATTTTCAATTTCTGTCATGCCAAGAACTGTGTGATAAATGTTGTCATGGCTAAACGCCTTGGTTTGTAATGACTTCACGCAATCGGAATCAACCGACATCCTGTTGCGATACCCTTCCGACATCCACAACAACAGTGGAATGTTTTTCTGAACATCTGGCGCAAAGAAATACGGTGCTCCGTGCAGGAATAATCCATTTTCACCAAGAGACTCACCGTGGTCGGATACATAGAGAAAAGCAGTGTCGTATCTGTCTGACAGATCACGAAGCATGTTGATCATTTGGCTGAGAACGTGATCCGTATAAAGAATGGTGTTGTCGTAGGCGTTATGTATCTCGTCTAAAGAACAAGCGCCTAGATCAGTGGTTCGACATGTCGGTTTGAATATCTCGAAAGATGCGGGATAGCGACGCCAATACGCTGGTCCGTGACTTCCAATGTTATGCAAGACAAGCAGTTGATCTGTCGATTTTTTTGTAATGGACTCGGACAATCCGGCAAGTAAAACTTCATCGTGACAGTAATCCTGTCCACACAATGATGGTGCCATCGCAGGTTGCATAGCCACAGTTTGAACTCTGGCACAAATTCCTTTACAGCCGCTGTTATTGTCACGCCACTCTACAGCGACTCCGTTTTTCGACAACGTATCAAGTAGGTTTGTCCTACTACGTTCCTTAGCAACATCGAATTCATCTCTTCCTGATCCGGAAAAAATACAAGGCAACGAAACAGCTGTAGACGTTCCGCAGCTCTTCATGTCCGTAAAGCGATAGAGATCGTTGATCGCGCTAAGTTGCGGGTTCGTTTGGCGTGAATGCCCCATTAGCTGGAAATCGGCTGCTCTGGCCGTCTCTCCAATAACAAGGAAAATGAGCAATGGCTTCGAACTGGAGGTTGTAATCACACGATGTGTATTTCCATCGATATCCGTTAAAGCGGTATCTAATGGTCGGACTTCATGGCGAGCATAATTCCAAGCGGCGTACATCAGATTGCCTGGATTCATCATGTATCGTACTGACTTTTGCTCTCTAACAAATGTGGCAAATTTCCCTGATTGAGGAAGTATCGCCAGAAGTACAAAGATGGCTCCAAGCCAAATAAATACGATCCGTTGAAGGGCGTACCTTCGAAATGAAATGGGCTGGAATTTAATTTTCCAAAGTATCCAGGATGGAGCAAAACCGAATACCAAAATGTACGCAAGAAGACGCACATTGAACAAACCAAATGCTTCTGTGGAGTCTGTTTGCGCGACATTGCGAAACATGTCCAAGTCGATGCCAATGCCAAAATTATCGACGAAATAAGCGCTGGAAGAAGCCAATATAATTAAGATTACGCCTAGTAATCTCATTGCAGTACGGCCTGGAATTAGCAAAAGCAAGACAGCGTACAACCAGGTAAAAAGCAAAGACAATGCAAAAATGAAGGCCACCCCGGAAAATCCCGATAACGACATATTTTTGACTAGTGTTGTCCAAAACTGCCAGTTACAAAGGCCGACTAAGATAATAGCGGTCGCCGATGCAAATAGAATGTCTGGATAGGACTTAAGTAATTTGTTCACGGGTGTATGTGGTGCTCAATGTTTATTCGCCGACATGACGGATTCTTTATAGGAAGCGATCACAGGATTTGTGCCATCTTCAGGTTGAGATGGCGGCTCATATTGCTCCAGCAGATAGAGGGGACGTCGCTTACTCTCTATAAATAGGCGCCCTAGGTACTCACCGATAATTCCAATCGCCATCAACTGCAGTCCACCTAAAATCATCACGGTGACAATCAACGTTGGAAATCCCCTCACCGACTCACCGATGAGCAGTGTCTTTATCAAAAAGTACAGGGCATAAAGAAATGCCATGCCAGAAAACAGCAAACCTAGATAGGTTGCGATTTTTAACGGGGCGACCGAAAAGCCAGTAATTCCCTCGAGTGCAAAGTTCCAAAGCCGCCAATAACGCCATTTGGTGGTGCCGGCAGCACGTGCATCACGGTCGTAATCAAGTGTCACATGTCTATAACCGACCCAGGCAAACAGGCCTTTCATAAAGCGATTTCGTTCTTCTAGGAGATTGAGAGCGTCTACGGCGCGTCTGCTCAATAGGCGAAAATCGCCGACATCTGCGGGAACTGGCACGTCACTTAAGCGATTGATAACCCGATAGAAGGCGTGAGCAGTCGCCTTTTTGAGCCATGACTCGCCACTGCGGAAACGTCTGCGCATGTTCACAATGTCCGCACCGCCTAACCATGCTGCGAGCATCTCTGGAATCAGCTCCGGAGGATCTTGAAGGTCCGCATCGATAATGATCACGGCATCGCCAGTTGCCAAACGCAAACCGGCGCTCATGGCCTCTTCTTTCCCGAAATTTCTAGTGAATCGAGCTACCCCAATCTTTGGATTAGCTAAGCGCAGCTGCGTCAATAGAAAATGTGATTTGTCTGTACTGCCATCATCTACGTAGATAATTTCGCAATCTTGATGAAGGCCTGAAAGTGCATTTTTTAAGCGTTCATGAAATATAGGCAAAACACTTTCTTCATTAAACAGAGGAACAATCACGGACAATTTGTATGAAGAAGTCTTGACTTCATCAAAACGAGAGATCGAATATAGTTTTTCCATCGCACTTCTCTTTGCGTTAACAACAAATTGCAGGCATGCACGGACGGTGAATAAATGATGGATCATTCATTCATTTGAAAACTCGTCTAGCAAAACCTAAACAAGAGTGTTCGAACGCAGCGACTTAAAGCGGCTGCGAAACCTCTTAGCAAGATGTATTTTTTATTAAAAGTGAACTGACAGCTCGCTACGGAAAAGTGGCGAGCTGTTAGATTGCGAGAGAAGTGAATCGAGGGGGACGAAAAGGTGCGTCAAATGACGCAAGAGGAATGGCCGTAAAGTGGAGGTATGTCTTTATGATCGTCGAGATAGGAACAAACGAAATTTTTTGTTCTGTTCCTAAAAAGAACTGTAAATGGTTTGCTGCATGAAGTAATTCGTGCTCGACTGCTAATGAGCTGGTGGCACTAATATCATTGGGTGACTCAACATCATGTAATGCAACATAATCTGCCGTCGCTCGATCGGGAATGACATTTACGTTGTGTTCGAGATCATGAGTAAGCCAGTTCGAATGATTACTCCATATGCCAACGTTGGTCATAAATGCAAATATGACCAACGTTGCCAATGCGAAGTATTTCGAAAATGATATACCCATGATTTCGTAATCTAATGCCTCTACAGGCGTTCTGAAAGAAAGAATAACACTTAAATATAGGTCCAATAAATTAGCACATGCTAATTTTTCTTACGCAATTTACGCCTTTTCCTCGGAGTTTTGTGTTGTTTTTCATTTCGTTGTTTAGAAGATTTCGTCCCCGAACGACCAAACCAAATCAATGCACCAAAAATGATCGCGGCGATGATTATCGATACGCCAATAAGCGTATTGGCCAAATCCATCGGCACCCATTTATTTTCTACAAACATAATTTGTATGCAAATTGAATCAATGCATTAATGGATCAGCTTGATTTTTCTGGGGGATGATCTTTTTCAGAATCACCAGGTGGCCCAAATGTATGATCGTTCGTCGCTTGATCACATGCTTCTGCTTCCATCTGTATTGTTGTATGGTGAATTTCCCATTGCTCGGCCAGTGTCGTTTGAATTTCCGTCAACAAGCGGTCTCTGTTAAAGGCCTCGAGATCGCCAACGACATGCATGGTCAAACTAATTTTCCCGCTAGTAATGGACCAAACGTGCAAGTCGTGAATACTTCGGACGCCTGCAATATCGGACACCGATTTGCGCAATTTTTCTAGATCTATATGTTCAGGCACCCCCTCCAGCAGGACATTTATACTTTCCCTTAATAGAATCCATGTTCTTGGAAGAACCCAAAATCCGATTCCGACCGCAATTACTGAATCAACCCATGTCCATCCAGTGAATCGGATGATCAACGCACCAGCAATAACGCCCACCGAGCCCAACATATCGCTCCAGACCTCAAGATAGGCTCCCTTAATATTGAGACTTGCATCCTTGCCTGAGCTCAGCAATTTCATACTGATCAGATTAATGATCAGTCCCAGAGACGCAATAATCAGCATCCCCATCGATTGGATTTCTATCGGTGACTTAAAGCGGCGATATGCTTCGTAGAGAATGTACATGGCCACGAAAAACAGCATGATCGCGTTGAATGACGCAGCTAATATTTCGAAGCGATGATAGCCAAACGTGCGTCGTGAGTCGGCAGCACGTTTGGCTATTTGAATCGCTATCAGCGCAATAGCTAGTGCGCTGGCATCCGTCAGCATGTGTGCGGCATCAGACAGCAATGCCAGGCTTCCTGTTACCAACCCGCCTATTACTTCAGCGACCAGAAAAGTTGACGTTAATACGAACGCTATCAACAGATACTTCTGATTCTGCCCTTTTGGTAGTGCATGGTTATGACCGGCGCTCATGAGATTCCTCAAATAGATTATCTGTCTCGTTGAATATACGTTTAACGTGCAACCTTCCAGCCAACTCTTGTCAACGTTCCTTGCCACACTTTCCGCAGAATTTCATTCCCTGAGCCATATCTGCATTACACCCCGTACATTTATGTGGAGTCATCGACGTGCCGCATTGTTGGCAAAACCGGGCGGCACTGCTATTTGAACTGCCACACGCATTGCACGGAGTCGATGGTGCTGCCGTGGGCTGTGATCTACCCCAGTTTTCGTCCTGATTTCTCGGATAAGAATTGTCATATCGACCGTGATGACCACCGCCATCCCGACGATGATGTCCGCCACCTAAAAGTCGTTCAAAGATGCCCATGATGTTTTCCTTTTTCCTTTGTTAACTGCCATAAGATACAAATCAACTTTCCACTACCAGACTACTCAGTTTCATTTTTAGACCTGCATTTACTGCGCGTAAAACGTTTCCATCCAGGGAAATGGTGAAGCACTAACATGCCATAGATGAGTGCAGTAGTTAGTATTGCGAGCACATACATACCGAACGCACTTGCCATACCCACAGATGCGGTCGCCCATAAGGTAGCTGCTGTCGTTAGTCCTTCTATTCTTCCTCGAACTTGGAGAATCACGCCTGCGCCAAGGAAGCCGATTCCACTCACAACTTGTGCAGCAATCCTGGTTGGCTCGCCATTAACGACATGAAGCGAGATAAGACTAAATGCACAAGAGCCGATCGAAATAGCCATACAAGTACGCACGCCTGCATCGCTTCCTTGACGCTCTCGATCAAGGCCAATGATTGCGCCTAACAGACCTGAAAGCACGATCCTGGCGGCAAATAGCAATTCCATTTTCCAGTCCACATTAGTCCTCTTCTTAGTACTAATACGTTCGTACTATTCAATACCTTCTTGAATAGGGGCGTCGGAGCATACTTAGCCCCGACACCCACCCTCACCTAGATACTTTTAGAGCTTAAATTGCCCCATTTTTTCCAGAATGCGAGTTTTTGCATGAAACTTGGTTGTGCGTTTTCCGAATCGGCAGGCCCTTCCTCGTCTCGGCTATGCGCCATTTTGTACAGCAATGGCAACACCAATAAGGTCAATATCGTCGAAGAAATAATTCCGCCGATCACGACAGTGGCGAGTGGTCGCTGAACTTCTGCGCCAGTACCCGTTGCCAGCGCCATCGGCACAAAACCTAGGGACGCAACCAACGCCGTCATCAATACTGGCCGCAGTCGTGTTAATGCGCCCTCGTGTATTGCGACATCAAGCGTTCTGCCCTCTTCTCGCAAACTTCGGATAAATGAAATCATCACCAGACCGTTAAGAACGGCGACACCTGAAAGCGCGATAAAGCCGATCCCCGCCGAAATTGAAAGAGGAATGTCTCGCAGCCAAAGCGCTGCGATGCCACCGGTTAGTGCGAAAGGAACGCCGGTGAAGACAAGCATCCCGTCCTTGGCATTTCCAAACATAACGAAGAGCAGCAGGAATACCAACAATAGAGCAATTGGCACAACGATCTGCAGACGTTTTGTGGCGGATTCCAGTTGCTCAAACGTGCCGCCCCAACTGATCCAGTTGCCTGAAGGTATTTTGACGGTCTCTTGAATTTTCTTCTGAGCGTCCATTACGAACGAACCGATATCACGTCCCCGCACATTGGCTGTCACAATAACGAGACGTTTCCCATTCTCGCGACTTACCTGATTAGGACCTGGTGCGAGGTTGAGGTCTGCAACTTCGCCGAGCTGCGTATAGCCAACCTGACCTGGCGTAGCACCTTCAGCAATAGGCAAACGAATCGGTATGCGCTTTATAGAGTCAATATCGTTACGTAAGTCATCAGGCAAACGAACAAGGATGTCGAATCGGCGATCACCTTGAAACAAGATCCCGGCCTCTCGACCGCCCACAGCAATAGAAAGAGCGTCCTGAATATCTGAGACGTTAATTCCAAGTCTTGCGGCCTTATCCCTATCGATCTGAACTGTGAGCATAGGCAAGCCAGTAGTTTGTTCTACTTTTACGTCAGCAGAACCTGACACACTAGATAGTGCGTCTGAAATCTGATCTGCAGTGGCATTCATGACGTCCATGTTGTCACCAAATACTTTCACGGCAACATCGGCACGTACACCTGAAATCAGCTCATTGAAACGCATTTGGATCGGCTGGGTAAACTCATAGTTATTGCCCGGAACAGCGGCTACGACCTTCTGCATAGCCGTGACTAACTCTTCTTTGGTGCGTTTCGGAGAAGGCCATTCAGATTCAGGTTTCAAAATAATGAAAGTGTCGGCGACATTCGGCGGCATCGGATCTGTCGCAATTTCTGCCGTACCAATCTTGGCGAAAACGCGTTTTACTTCAGGGAAAGTTCGAAGATTGCGCTCGAGTTCCTTCTGCATTTCAATCGATTGCGTCAAACTGGTCCCAGGTATCCGCATCGCTTGCAGAGCAATATCGCCCTCATTGAGGCTCGGGATGAATTCACTTCCCATACGTGTCAACAACAAGCCACAAAGCACTACCGCAACGCCAACAGTTGTAAGAACGAGCGGTTTCCTATCCATGACCCAATCCAGCATCGGTTCATAGCGACGTTTGGACCAGCCAATCAGACGATTCTCTTTTTCAGAAACTTTGTCACCGATGAGAAGCGCCACAGCCGCGGGGATAAAGGTAAGCGAAAGAATCATCGCGCCAAATAAGGCCACCACCACCGTAAATGCCATCGGATGGAACATTTTCCCCTCGACCCCTGATAGGGCAAAGATCGGGAGATACACAACCATGATGATCAGTTGCCCGAAAATCAGTGGACGACGCGCTTCTTTTGAAGCTTCAAAGACTTCGTGGAAGCGTTCGTTTCGTGTCAAAGACCTTCCAGCGTGCGCTTGGGCGTGTGATAGCCGCCTAATACAGTTTTCTACGATAACAACGGCACCATCAATGATGATTCCGAAATCTAGCGCCCCCAGACTCATAAGATTGGCGCTTACCTTGTTATTGACCATGCCGGTGAATGTAAAAAGCATGGCCAATGGAATTACCATCGCGGTAATAATTGCAGCGCGAATGTTGCCTAAGAAAAGAAAGAGAATCGCGATGACAAGTAATGCCCCCTCCATCAAATTCTTTTTAACTGTTGCAATTGCCTTATCAACTAAAACCGTGCGGTCATAGACAGTAGCCGCCACCACACCTTCCGGTAATGTGCGGCGAATTTCTTCCATTTTTTTGTCTACGGCTTCAGCCACCGAACGGCTATTTTCACCAATCAGCATGAACACTGTACCTAAGACTATTTCACGAGAATTTTCTGTGGCAGCACCTGTTCTCAATTGAGAACCGAGCATAACTTCAGCGACATCCTTGATTCGCACAGGAATACTCTGTTTAGTACCGATGACAATATTTGAAATATCGTTCAAGTCAGTTACCTGTCCTGGAGCTCTAATCAAGTACTGTTCGCCACGTTTCTCAATGTAACCGGCACCGACGTTGTTGTTATTGCGCTCCAGGGCTGTAACTAAATCCGCTAAGGAGAGCCCGTAAGACATCAATTTCCCGGGGTATGGTGCGACTTGAAATTCCTTTGCGTTGCCGCCAATAGTATTAATTTCTGTGACGCCAGGGACATTACGTAATTGCGGTTTGATAATCCAGTCCTGGATCTCTTTCAGATCGGTCGGCGTGTAGGGCTTTCCATCCGGTTTCAATGCACCTTCTTCAGCCTCGACTGTCCACATATAGATTTCACCGAGGCCAGTCGAAATTGGGCCTAGCGCAGGGACAACACCTGGAGGCAACTTATCTTTTGCTTCTTGAATTCGTTCGTTGACCAGTTGTCGAGCAAAATAGATGTCGGTCCCTTCCTTAAAGATGACCGTTACTTGGGACAGGCCATACCGCGAAATGGAGCGCGTTTGCTCCAATTTAGGCAGACCTGCCATAACGGTTTCGATTGGATAGGTAATCCGTTGTTCAGACTCCAATGGGGAATAGCCTGGAGCGCTGGTGTTAATCTGAACCTGGACATTGGTGATGTCTGGTACAGCATCGATAGGCAGTTTCTGGTAACTATAGATACCAAATGCTGCAATACCTAATGTCATTAACATGACCAGCCATCGCTGGTCGATGGCAAAGCGAATGATTTTCTCAAACATGAATTTTCCTTGAGCTAGAGGGCTGCGTTACCGCGTTCGCCACTTTGTATGCGCACAATGTCATCAACCGTGGAAACGGCAATTAGACCGTCTCCTGTATTGCCGGTGCGCGACGCGCTTCGTATAGCTTCAACAACTTCTTGGGCGATGTCGTCAGAACAAAACATCAGCAACGCAGTGTGCTCATGCATATCTGGATTCCATTCATCCGCTGCGAATAGATGCCCTACTCCACGACCTCTTGCGTGACCCCGTACTTGAAACAAGGTAAAACCAGGCAAATGACTAAGGCTTTGCAGGGCATGTTCGACAGCGTCAAGCCTATGCGGCTGAATAATCGCGATGATCTGTTTCATATCGATATCCTTAATGGGCGTGGCTAGCGGACGCTTTGCCTAATTCAGCTTTGATAAGGAAGCTGTTTGTCCCTGCATAGTCCTCTCCAGTCTCTAGCCCTTTCAGAACCTCAACGTACTTCGCGCCACGACGGCCAAGCTCAAGCGGTCGTGCCTCAAAGAGTTCACCATAGCGACCGAAAACAACGGTTGCATTGCCTAACGTTTGGATAGAATCTGTCGTCACTGCCACAGGAACGTCGACTTCATCAGACACCAACGCAACGTTAACTGC
>ERZ1032603.9-NODE-9-length-19164-cov-8.028207_pt1 | contig 19164 bp, 17 predicted proteins | sample MGYA00518742_ERZ1032603 | MGnify/ENA primary metagenome ERZ1032603 (study PRJEB33718, sample SAMN03160249) | human skin metagenome | collected 2013-08-02 | study: EMG produced TPA metagenomics assembly of the PRJNA266117 data set (Human skin bacterial metagenome and...
CCATCATCGAATTCGATGACAATGCAAATACCTGGTTGACCAAATACGGTCCAAAGAAATTCGGGAATTCAGCGGTGTAGAACGCACCAAGCACGGCGCGGCAGGCCAGCACTATCATTTGGATGGTAAGGCAAATGATCAAAAGCCAGCGCCAACGTCCGACCGCCACCTTGGGCCGGCGCCACAGGGTAATCACCACCGTGGCAATCTGCAGGGCCAGCAGGCCGTTGGCCCAGCCCACCCGGAACGCATAGTCGGAAAAACTGATGCTGTAGCCGACCGTCATCAATACGGCAATGGCGATCGGTAGGTGTACGGTGTCCTTGCGGCCGCACCATATTTGAAAAGCCTTGGCATTGAACACCATGCCGCTGGAAACACAGCCCATCGCGAGAGTCGATAGCAGATGATCGGCCCATCCACCGCGTTCAAAGGTGCTCGATGAAAACAGGCAAAGCCAGCCCGCCGTTTGCAACACGATCCCGCTTTGCGCGTAGCGCGCGGCACGATTTACCCGCCCCATAAAATAAGGCAGCGCCACTGCCATGATGGACAGGTTGAGTGTCATGGCGACAAACAGGGAAAAGACGTCGATTTTTTGCACTAACTTAATCTCAAAAATAAGCGCCTGAAACGCGGCACCCTAAGCGGCTTTCATCACACCGCAATGTATTTGCAACGGCGGGGCAGGATGAAAGCCGGAACCGGCAATACCTCAAGAAAATCGGTGGCAGATTAACAGGCAAAAAAACGGCGCAGAACTTTCTCTGCACCAGATTTTTACGAGCAAAAGCAGATGGTCCAATCCGGGGATGCGTGAGTTCAGCTCCACCCCTTAGCGGCCAAAGATGCCATTATGCCATCATCAGTTGCGTGAATGTCCTAAAAGCAATGCACTCCTTTCGCCAATAACCAAGCTGCCCGGGGTACGGTATTCAGTTGTTAGCAGATCAGCGCCAAATGCTTCAGGTGCCGGGATAGAAGAATGGAAGTAATTACAGCCGCACTATTTCAAATCAATCGATTTCGCCGGGCTTAAGAAAAAAGACATCGCGAGCATACTGCAGCCTGCAATTAGCAGCACTGCGTACGATGCATGGAAACTCCCCGTCACATCCCGGATTTTTCCGACTATGAGTGGCCCTGTTGCTGCAATGAGATATGCGGTAATGAACATCAGGGCGGTCCAGCTATTAACAGCGTCAGCGCTATGCGTATTATCCAAAGGCAAGGTCAGGCCAAGCGTAAAGGCGCCGCCCAGGCCAAATCCGCATACAGACACCCATAAGAACGGTAGCGAGAGTGGCGCAATTAGCAGTCCCATCAAACCCGCAATGGTGAGCAGCGAGCACAAGCCTAACCACATGCGGCGATCAAGTGAGCGGCTTAAGCTGCCGATGATCGGATTTGAAATCATAAACACCGCGAAGAAACATGCCAGGATCAGACCCGCCTTGTCGGGCGCGATGCCCTGCTCCTGATACATGGCCGCTGTCCACGGCAGAATGGAGTAGAAGAGAAAGTTGTCACATGCAAAGAACAGCGCAATTAGCCAGGCTTTTCCATTCCGGACAGGTAATTTGGATGGAAGGCTGATTTCTTCCACGCTTTTATGCTTTTGCTCGTCACGCATAACGAATAGCCAGACTACCGCCGCAAGCACGCCGAGAACACTCCAGATTCCTATCGCCGTTCGCCAGCCCGAACTTGAGTGCCGCGCGATCGGGCCACTAATGGCAGCAGCTACGGTACTGCCTAGCGATAGTGCCGCTGAATATATTCCCATGATGACGGCGGTATGTCGGGGAAACCGGGATTTGACCAGCCCGCCGAACAGCGCGCCGGGAACCGCGATGCCCGCGCCGACCACAAACGTCATGGCAAGCATGACGGATGCATTGGGCGCAAAGGCGCGCATCAGGATAGATACACTCAAAATCGCGAGTGCCACCAAAAGGACCGGGCTGCGACCATAACGGCGCGCAAGCCAGGGCGTGGGCAAAGCGAACAATCCCATGAGGATGCCGGGAATGGTTGTAAGCAAGGATGCGGTGGCGTGATCCAGGTTGAAGTCGGCAATGATCATCGGGAGGATGGGGCCGACCGCAACTATGCCGGGACGTAGCGCGATCGCGACCAATATGATTGCCGCAATAAGAAGCGTGTTGTTGCGCCTGTCGGCGGCGCGGCTTTGTGGGACGTTCATGGTTTTCTGTCAGGCATCCTAAGATGCAGCGCGCAAACCATAGACGCAGATCGCATAAACGAAGATTGCAACGATACTGATGCAGGTCCCGGAAGCGATGATCTTTGCTGAATTCCCTGTGTTTCGATAATGGGTCTCCAGCACGATGATGTTGGCCGCAGGTGGTAACAGGCAGATCAGATAGAGTGCTGCAAGGTTTTGCGTGACGAAGCTCACTTGCGCCAGGCTGCATATCATGACAAACAGCGTCAGCAACACAAAGAGCGTGAGTGATCGGTAGAGCGATGGTCGTAGCTCATTCCTTATATCCTTGAGTCGCACCTTGCTTTCCGCAAGCCAGAGGCCAAGGATAGCCATCCCAATAAATCCCAATAAAAATTTTGATATTTCATAAAGCGTGCGCAGCTGCAAGGCAATGACATCACCAAACGGAAGAAGCGCCAGGCCGATCAGCACCGAAATCACGGGTGGTGATTTCAAAAGGTTTATCAGCCTGTCCCGGGTGTTGGCACCATGCTCCAGCATTCCGGCACCGATGGAGTTGCCAAATACCGTACTGCCTATGTATGCGGCGATATAAAGCGACGCGGCGCCGTCCCCGAACATGGCTGTCGCAATAGGCATGCCGAACCAACCGATGTTCAAATAAAAAAAGCACAGATTACGGATGGGATCGTGAGTAAGGAAGCTTCCCAAAGCAGCCATGACGCCCATGATTGCCATTATCCCGAGTACGACCGCAAGGAGTCCCGGCTGGTAGCTGGCCAGGTTGTAGATGATCACAAAGGGGATCACGACTTTTGTCAGAAATGCCGAGGCTATGCCCTTGAGCTGCAGCTTGGTTTGCCCCAGCAATAAGCCGAACACTAGGTATAAAAGTGGCGTGAAGATTGACAGGGACATAAATGGACTATTGGCTAAGTGGTCAAAAGCGGCAATCGATACAGCCGGACCATGGGCCGCATCAATTCGCCTATTGCGAGCTACTTTAGGCCATGAACCTGCACAGATACATGTACACTTTGAAAATGCCGGGATGAGCTGTAGAGGTCTGTTCACCTCTACAGGAGAAAACGTTATATCGGGGTGAAGAGGATGCAATCTGTCATTAAGCTGGGTCACGATTCGGATAAGCCGCTCATACAGCAGATCGTTGATGAGATAACCGAAGCGGTCGCTGAAAAAAGGCTGCGTGCCGGTTCACGCTTACCCAGCATTCGTGCATTCGCCACCGCCCATGGGGTATCTACATTCACAGTAGTGGGTGCCTATGATCGCCTGGTGGCCCAGGGCGTATTGGATGCGCGGAAAGGGACGGGGTTCTTTGTCAAGGAACAATGGTCGGGTTCCATCCCGCAATCGCACCTGAAACTGGATGACAGTATTACCAAGGGCTGGGAACTACGTAATGTGATTCAAGGTGCCGCCGGTATTATTCAGCCAGGGGCCGGATGGTTGCCATTGGCCTGGCATGACGGCGAAGATATGGCACGCGCGCTGCGACAGATTGCGACCCGGCCCAACGACCTGCTTGGCTATGTTGACGCCAAGGGCCATGAGCCGCTAAGGGAACAGATTGTGCGCCAACTGGCGGAGTATGAGATTGAAACAGAGCTCACCGGTGTCATGACGACACTGGGCGTGAATCAATCGCTGGATCTGATCATACGACACTACGTCAATCCCGGTGATGTGGTGATGGTGGATGAACCCGGTTATAGCGACCTGCTTTTTGCCCTGCGTTTGCGCGGCATTGAATGTGTCGGTGTGCAGATGACAGCCACCGGCCCGGACGTGGCCCAATTTGAAGAGATACTGCGGGTTCGTCGTCCCAAGATATTTTTCACGAACAGCAGGCTTCACAATCCCACGGGTGCCAGCTATAGCGCAGCGACTGCATTCAAGATATTGAGAGCGGCGGAACGTTATGGCTGCATGATTGTTGAAGATGATGTTTCTGCCGGATTTGTGCACGACTCGCACATTACATTGGCGAGCATGGATCAATTGAAACGGGTCATTTATGTAGGCAGCTTTTCTAAAATAATGGGAGCGGGCTTGCGTGTGGGATTTGTCGTGGCGCAGCCGGAAATCATTGAAGGACTTCTTCATCAAAAATTATTGTCCGGCATGCCGCCGTCCGTGACGGAGCATATGGTGAGCAAAACCCTGGCTGAAGGCCGCCTGCGCAAGCAAACTGAAAAACTTCGGAACCGCCTGGCGCTTGCGCAAGAACGCGTAAGCAGGCGACTTGAAGAAGCAGGTTTTCAACTATTTCATAAACCACGTGGCGGCATGTTTGTCTGGGCGCGGCCTGAATCTGGAAGCATAGACTCCAATGAACTGGCAGAGTCAGCGAAGAAACAAAAAATACTCTTGGCGCCAGGCAGCCTCTTCTATGCAGAAAAAATCAAAACCGGCTGGATGCGATTTAACGTTGCTCACTGCAACTATGATCGTCTTTTCAAATTCCTGGCTGACGCAATCCACTAACGTAATTTTCAATTTGAAACGCAGGCAGAATGAAGTGGCTGCCCTGCATAAATAGCGCTTTGCCCCCCTGCCCACCATTGCGGCGATCATCGATTACGATATGCACTAAAGAGAAGACAAACCCACCAGGACCACAGATGGAAAGCAAACAGTATTCAGGTGGCTGCCTGTGCGGCCATATCCGTTTTACCGCGCGCGGTGCAGCCGAGAATCCGCACAGCTGTTCCTGCTTAAACTGCCAGCAACACTCGGGCGCACCCAGCTTGTGCTGGGTAGAGTTTCCGAAAGCATCCGTGCAGTGGACCGGTGCCGGCGGTATGCCTACGCTCTATCGTTCTTCCGATTATTCCAGCCGCAGCTTTTGCCCGCGTTGCGGCAGCACCCTCGGTGCCGTTGACGATGCACCTGGCATTGCGCTGGTCACCGGCAGTTTCGATGACAGGGATGCCCCGGAGTTACGCCCGACATCTCATTCCTACGCGGATGCCTGCCCCGCCTGGTGGAAGATAGACGCGGCAGTGTGAAATAAAGCTGTGAGGTAAAGCTTGAATACAAAAAAAAGCCGCATCCCTGGGGAGCGGCTTTTTTACAAAGCAGACGAATTAAATTTTCGCAGCAATCAACTTGGCCAGCTTGGAAACACCTTCCCGTATTTTTTCCGGCGGCACTGTCACAAAGCTCAGGCGCAAGGTGTTCTTTTCCGGCTCGTTCGCATAGAAAGGTGCGCCCGGTACGAAGGCAACCTTTTGCTCAATCGCTTCTTCCAGCAACTGCATGCAGTCGATATGCTTGGGCAAGGTCACCCAGATGAACATGCCGCCTTCCGGCTTGTTCCACTTCACACCCTCAGGTGCAAATTCCGCCAGCGCATCCAGCATGACCTGGCACTGGTTCGCATACAAGGTGCGTATTGATGGAATGTGCTCAGCGAGGAAGCCATCCTTGATCGCTTCGTAGACCACCATCTGCGTCAATTGCGAAGTGTGCAGATCGGCCGCCTGCTTCGCTTGTTCCAACTTGCGGATCAATGGCGTCGGGCCGACTACATAACCGAGGCGTATGCCCGGGGTCAGCACTTTCGAGAACGAACCCATGTAAATCACACCGCTAGGATTCATCGTCAGCATTTTTGGCAAGGGTTCGCCACGATAGCTGAGTGCGCCGTAAGGATCGTCTTCGATCAGGGGCAGACCGCGACGGGCGCAGGTTTCCACCAGTGCGATACGACGTTCCACCGACATCGTGCGACCGGTAGGATTATGGAAATTCGGCAATGCATACAAGAGACGTGCACCATCGGCGATGCCGTCCACTGCTTCCGGCAACAAACCGTAATCATCGGTAGGCACCGAAACGAATTGCGGCTGATAAACCGAGAAGGCCTGCAAGGCACCCAGGTAGCTTGGTGTTTCCACCAGCACCTTGCTGTTTTCTTCGATCAGTACCTTGCCGAGCAAATCCAGCGCCTGTTGCGAACCGGACACCATCAGGACCTGGTCCGGCGTAATCGTCGCGCCTTCGATCGACAATGAATCCGCAATCCATTCGCGCAACGGTGCGTAACCATCGCTGGGTCCGTATTGCAACGCGATCTTGCCCTGGCGCGACAAGACATTGTCGAATGCCGCTTTCATATGTTCGACCGGGAAAGTTTCCGGTGACGGCAAACCGCCGGCAAAGGAAATGATGTCCGGGCGCATCGTGATTTTCAGGATTTCGCGGATGACCGAGCTTTGCAGTTGTTCTGCACGTTTGGCGAATTGCCAGTTGATCGGCGTTGGATGTTCGATTTTCATGATTACTTCACGGTATATACAAGGCTCACGCCCCGGCGCTCCGGGGCATGCTTACTGCTTAGATTACTTCAGCGATCAATTCGATTTCGACGCAAGCGCCGAGCGGGATTTGCGCCACGCCGAAAGCGGAACGGGCATGCACGCCCTGCGCACCGAATACTTCGCCAAACAATTCGGAAGCGCCATTGGTGACCAGGTGCTGCTCGGTGTAATCGCCGGTGGAATTCACCAGGCTCATGACCTTGACGATGCGCTTGACGCGATTGAGGTCGCCGCCACACGCTGCCTGCAGGGTTGCCATCAGGTCGATAGCCACGCCGCGTGCCGCCTGCTTGGCTTCTTCGGTCGTCATGTCTTTACCCAATTGACCAACCCAAGGCTTGCCGTCTTTTTTGGCGATATGGCCGGAAAGGAAAACCGTGTTGCCGCTTTGTACGTACATGACGTAAGCCGCAGCCGGGGTGGCCACTGCCGGCAATTCGATATTCAATGCTTTCAGCTTGTCGTAAAAAGACATAAGTGCTCCAAAAAATTGATGCCACTCCGTAAAAACAGGAGTGGCAATGAACAGAAGTCCGTGGCTGCGCCGATGGCAAAATGCCATCGCTGCGGAAAAGCTGCAGGGACGCTCACGGCAGGAATCCCGTGATTATCTCAAATCCGCGGCTTTCCTTCCGAACTATCGACAGGAAATCCGCAGCACGGACCGATTCTGTTATCAATTTGGGCGCTTAATGCAGGCGTTTGGCGGGCGTTTGATGCTCATCTTCCTTCCTATTGCCACCACGGCAATAATTGCAAGTGCAAACAAAAAAGTACGCCATTCCAGTACTTCACCGAGGATCAGCGCTGCGCCAAGCAAAGTTAAAAACGGTTGTATCAATTGCACCTGCCCGACCCGGGCTATCCCACCCAGCGCCAAACCCTTGTACCAAAAGAAGAAACCGATAAACATCGAGAACAGTGACACATACGCAAAACCGGCCCATGCCTGCGGCGAAGCGCTGACGCCATGCCGCCAGCCCAGCCACACCGTGACCGGCAAAACGATCGGCATCGACAAAACCAGCGCCCATGAAATGACTTGCTGGCCGCCCATGGTTTGCGACAAGCGCCCGCCTTCGGCATAGCCCATCGCTGCCGCCATCACGGCAATAAATAAGGCGAGGTCGGCAATATGCAATTCACCGCCGCCCTGCTGCAAGGCAAAGCCGACCACCAGGGCGCTGCCTATCACTGCCGCAATCCAGAAACCCGGCGAAGGCCGCTCACCAAAGCGCAAGGCACCAAAGAGCGCAGTAGCCAAAGGCAGGATGCCGAGGATGATGGCGCCATGCGAAGCCGGTACATAAGCCATAGCGACAGATGAAAACACCGGGAAGCCGACCACCACGCCGAGCGCGGTAATGAACAGGGATTTCATTTGCTGCCGGTTCGGCAGGATCGCACCTGTCCACCACAGCAGCACCGCCGAGCAGGCGGCCGCCACCACCGCACGCCCCAGCGCGACGAAGACCGGATCCAGCTCGGCCACCGCCATGCGGGTAAATGGCAAGGTCAGGCTAAAAAGTGCGACGCCGATCGCGCCCAGCAACATGCCTTTGGTTTCTTGTGTCATTGCGGCAGGTTCACCTATCAATTTGGTTTCAGTATTCATAGCCAGATCGCCGCTGCTGAATACAGGGTAAGGATAATCATGATGGCGCAAAACAGGCGTCGCCATTTCGCTTGCGTCAGGTAACGCCGCAGCACCGCACCGGTACCCGCCCACACGCCGATGCAGGGTAAATTGATGATGCTGAAGATAAAGCAAAACACGGCAATCGCCAGCCATACCGGCTGTACCGGCGGCAGGAAAGCTGCGGCACCGGTGACCGCCATGACCCAGGCTTTCGGATTGGCGAACTGAAACAGCGACGCCCCGATGAATGACATCGGCCGCACCGTATCGTCTGCTGCCTGCGTAAACGCCATGCCGCGCAACTGCCAGGCCAGGTACACCAGGTAAGTCGAACCTATCGTCTTCAACAGGATATGCAGGGCCGGCATCGCGACGATCAGGCTGCCTATGCCGGCCGCGCACAGCGCGAGGATGACGCTGAAGCCAAAGACCACACCAAACATATGCGGCAGCGAACGCACAAAGCCGAAGCGTATGCCGGATGAAGTCAGCATGATGTTATTCGGCCCCGGCGTAATCGACGAGACGAAGGCGAACAGGGCAAGCGGTAACAGGGATTCCATAAAGGTCCGGGCAAGGGTGAAGCAATTTACAAGTGTTGATTAAGTATTGATTGATAGCCGGGCAAGCTATCCGGTGAAAATATCGTAATCGACAAAACCAATACAGTACCAGTACACTTAAGGAATTAATTCACTCACTGTCATGGCAAAATGACCAATACAGCCAAATCACAAAGCGCCGCCCCTGCCAGCCCGGAAGCGCCGCGTCCGCTGCTGTCGCGTACTGCAGGCAGCTCCCTGATAGAGCAGATCGTGCAACTGATCACCAGTCGCATCGACGACAAGATCCTGCGTACCGGTGCGCGCATGCCATCGATACGGCAGTTCTCGGACCAGCACCAGGTCTCGCGCTTTACCGTGGTCGAAGCCTATGACCGCCTGGTCGCCGGCGGCTTGCTGGAATCACGGCGCGGCTCCGGCTTTTATGTGCGGGATCGCGCGCCGATGCTGACGCCGCGCGCGCATGGCGTGCAGGCAGCCGCGCAGCAACCGGTCGACGTCGTGTGGCTGGTACGCAATATGTTCCGCCAGTTGCCACCGCAAAAAATGCCGGGCGTAGGCCTGCTGCCGAATGAATGGCTGGACGGTGATCTGGTGGCGAATGCCTTGCGTGCGGTAAGCCGGCAAAACCCCAACCTGCTGCTGCAGTACGGCATCCCGCAAGGCTTCCTGCCGCTGCGCCAGCAACTGCAATTGAAAATGGCCGAGCTGGAAATTTCCGCCACGCCGGATCAGTTCGTGACCACGGCCGGCGTGACCCAGGGCCTGGACCTGGTGGCGCGCCATTACATCCAGCCGGGCGACACGATCTTTGTCGATGACCCACCAATTATATTGACCTTATTTTGTTCCAAAAGGATTGGAAAGCAAGTTAGCCACGGGAATCATGTTTATTAAGCAGTGATACATTTAAATTGTCTCAAATAATGGCGACACAAATTATGTGGTCGGTAAGCGACAAAACCTCGAACTCAAGCAGCGAAGTTAATGCGAGTGAGTATTCGCATTAAAGTAACCACATGCATTATTTGGCGCCGCTTACACACCAAATAAATTAGAGAAACACCGCAATACTGCTGCATCCTGCATAGCACCTACATTTATTCTCATCCATTGAGAGGCAGCTTGAGTTGGAGAGAACAATGCTCCGGGTGCTAACAACACTCCCTCGCGCATGGCGCGTTCAGCTAAAACATTGGTGTCAGATTTAGCATCTACCCAAAGAAACATTCCAGCGGAAGGCGCGGTAGGCACTGTCAATCCAAATTTTTCCAATGATCTCGTCGAATCCTCACGAGCTGTGTCGAGGCGAAGGCGCAATCGCTGAACGTGTTTTCGGTAATATCCTTCTGCAAGAATTTTATAGACTACCCTTTCTCCGACTTCCGATGAAGTTAAAGTAGCCAGAATTTTCCTATCTGTGAGTTGACGTGCGATTTCAGCTGAACAAGCTATAAAGCCCACGCGAAGGTTCGCCGCGAGAGTTTTAGAAAATCCACCTAGATATATAACCCGATTTAGCTGATCTAAAGTTGCAACCCGTGTACCGGGTTGTTGATTACCATCAGGTTCAAGATCACAATAAATGTCATCTTCGACGATCATGAAGTCAAATTTTTCCGCAATATTTAATACTCGAAAAGCTTTAGCCGACGATAGTGAAGTGGATGTCGGATTATGAAGAATTGAGTTAAGCACGTACAACTTAGGGCGATGCAGTTCAGCTAAATGCTCCAACGCTGCAATATCGGGGCCATCGGCTTCACGCGGAACGCCAATTACTTTTGCCCCCATCGAGGCAAAACTGGCAAACATAAGGAACCAAGCAGGGTCATCTACGAATACAACATCACCAGGCCCAAGAAAATGGCGCGCAACTATGTCTAATCCTTGAGTGACACCAGAAGTTGTGACTATCTGTTCAGGCGTAGCGCCAATCTCAATCTCAGCGAGCTTTAACTGAAGTTGCTGGCGAAGTGGCAAATAGCCTTCAGGTGTTCCATAATGAAATATCTGATTAGAACTCTCACGCGCAACAGAACGAAAACTATTTCCAACGATTCCTGCATTCATCCATTCTGGAGGCAGTAATCCCGAACCGGGCATCGCTTGCGCTGGATGCTGACGAAACATAGTTCGTACTAACCATGCTATGTCTAAATGCTGTGAAGCGGAAATATCTGATCGAGCCGAATTTCTTGGAATAGTTATATGCCTACGTTCCTTTACAAAAAAACCGGAACCGCGGCGAGAGTCCAAATATCCATTCGCTACTAGTCGATCATATGCTTCTACAACAGTAAATCTTGAAATCGAATATTCTTCTGCACAAACACGAATTGAAGGTAATTTAATACCGCTTCTAAGAAGCTTGTCATCAATCTTCGACTGAATCAGCATTACCAATTGCTGCACCAAAGAAGTATTGCCATCCTTCGTCAAAAAGTCAGGTCCCGAGATCGTTTGATCTCGCTTGATTAATGAACCAATTCGTTTAGGCATTTCTCAAATTATCCTTAGTACACCATCAAAAACAGCTCATGTCTTCGCCATGCACTAGAAGGTGCACCAGTTAGACAAATCAACCATGCGGTAATTATCCTCACGTTTTGATATTCATAGCCCTCAACTCACCAGCAACACGAAGAATTAATTCTTTAAATTTAACATCTTCTGCTCTGCAATACGCCAATAACAGTAGTGTCGCAGGGTGCACTTCCATCACACCGGACAACTCTTCTACCTTTTCCAAGGTGGGGGATTTCATGCTTCTTTCGAGGCTACTTAAATAAGTTCTGCTCGATACATCCGAGAAATCCTCTTGCGTAAGGCCTTTGCTAGTCCTTAACTCCCGCAGTGCCGTCGCGAACCCTTTTCGAGAATTCATCCGTGTCTCCCATAAAAGACACGATGTACTCATAACGAACACTTTAGAACTACAATCTATAGTGTGCATTTAACTTTGCGGCATTATGATCATCACCAGCAAAAAAAACGAAATTCCGGTGCATTCAATATTGATCGAAGACGAGACCAGGTTGGACTTAACATTGAATCGGAACGTGAAGCACCTTATTTCGTGATTTACCATCTTCCAAAACGGATTCTCGCGTCAGGCAGACCTCTCCTGCTAGTGTACAAATTTCAATAACAACTAAACGGCCAAAAGAAACTTTTACCAAACCGGACTAGCGATCCGGTATTTTAATTAGAGGGGCTGTATGAATGTATTTCTAGATACTGAGTTCACGGATTTTCTTGACCCCCACCTTATCAGTTTAGGCATGGCATCCGAATACGGAGAGGATTTTTACGCGGAAGTTCCATACCCAGATTGCGCTTGCTCCACATTCGTACGTGAAGTAGTCGTGCCATTGTTGCGGAAAATTCCTCATTCATACGTCACTATCGACAACCTGCATCTGGAAATTATTAAGTGGCTTGAAATTGTCCGTCGGAACAAAGAGGAAGTTTTTATCTGCGTGGATTCTCACACTGATTGGGATTTATTTTGTAAGGCCTTAGATTGTCGCGTGCCGCCATGGTGTAACTATAAGATAGTGAGCAACGAGATCGTCGAACTGATGCTTTACGATTTTTTTAAACACTCCGGTTTGCCAGAACATCACGCACTGTACGACGCGCAAGCAAATCGACACGCGTACCGTCCGCATCCCCCAAAAAATAACAATCAGTGACATGATAAGTAAACAGCAATTTTCCACGGAATGCATGTTTATGTCAGCTCTTCGCGGGACATGGTTCTAACGCCAGATAAAATGAGGCATAAAAATAGTGATGATGCCGCATTCCGTCAACGTGTCGTCGTTGCTGCATGAGAAAAATATACAACTAGGGAGGAAGAGCGTGATAGACGTGGAAATTTATTCAGACGATCCGGACGATCATGTTTTGGTTGATCGGTATTGGGCAATGAACGAGGATGGCAAATTTAAAGAAAATGTCGCGGATCTTCTACCCTATAAAGAAATCAAAAATATCCACCAACTGGCACAACATATTTCTCAAGTTTCCCAGGCGTGGGATCGGAATCAAATTTGTTCACATTGTGGAGGTTTTCATCAAATATTCGTCCGCGCAGACATAAAGCGAACGTTACAAAAATTAAAGACCCGCTGCGTCGATTGTCGAAATCTTGAAGAAGAAAATCAGCGTACAGAGAAATTACGATTACGTGAACGTCTTGAAAAAATTACAGAAGAAAACCTAGCGGCTGATCACGACTATAGTGAAATTTCTGATGATGCTGCATTAATCCTACTTGCATTACATCAAGCTATTAATCCTCGCTTGCTTTCCGGTACATTCATGTACCGGGACTGTATAAATTTAACTCCCTTAGACTCCGATTTCTTTATCGACAAGTTACGCAATTCTCAAATCCTTTTGTCAAATTATCTGGCAGCCAAAGAGGGAACTTACAGCATGAACGGGGATGAAATATTGTATTACCCCGCACAGGCCTGCTTCTTCCTTGTCCCTGATTCCAAACTTGGTAGAAGCGAGAACGCATTATCAATATTAGAGAATCGTGACTATACAGATAATCTTGCCCTTCGAAATCTATGGCTCGACTACGCTGTAGCAGACTGCCATCGATATCTTCTAGATCAATGCAACGACTACGACTTCCAACTAGAAGAAGAAGAGTTGAAGCAGATGAAAAGTATCTTTAGAACAGCACTTGAAAATCATAGCGTATGCGAGCTATGGTCGATGGTATGGAAGATAGTCAAGGATGCAGCAAGCCTTTCACAAAGAACTTACTACAACAGCCGAAAAGCATCAGCAACGATACCCGGTAAAGCACAACGATTCCTCGAGAAGGTATCAAAAGGCGAACATACTTTAAAACAATGGGCTAGACGCGAGCAACATACAGAAGGAACGCTTGGCCAAGTTTTTTGGGATTACTTCAGCATAGATGCATCGACGACCGGAGGTGAAGTATTTCGCATATTTGACGTCAGTATTCCAAGTTCAGACGAGGTCGACCTACTTATTTTTCCATCAAGAGAGTTGATGGCGAAAGCTCGGGCTGATGGAATAGAAGCAGAAGTTCTTATTTGCTTAGCAGGCTTCATTCGCCAGGGTCTTAGCTTGGTAGACGCTATTCAAGAAGTACTGCGGCAGTACTCGCAACTTGGCTCGATCCAAGGAAGTGATCTCAATGACGAGCGCGAAGGCCTCGGAGACGATTCATCCTTCTCTGATCCCTGACGTTAGAAAATTACTTAATCACTCCGGTAGTTTACTTTTCTCATTTTAGCCTAGTGCAATCGTCACTAATTGAGAGGTTCACAGAATGATGTGAGTGCAGGGGTTGGAGTGAGAATAATTCTTTCGATGAGTATCGCATCAAGGTAACCACTTAGCCGCATTTGATATTAACCATTCATTTGGAAAACATTGAAGGAGCATGAGGCTTATGCTGTTCAAAATTTTTATCGATACCGAATTTACTGATTTTACGATATTCACCTCATAAGTATCGGGATAATCGCACAGTCGGGTGAAGCATTCTATGCAGAGGTACCGTATCCTGATGGCATCTGTAACGCATTCGTGCGCGCAACGGTAATTCCTATACTTGGACGCATCCAAGATGCGCCCTGTGCTGGTGAGGATCTGTGCGTCAAAATGACAACATGGCTCGGAATTTTCAGGCCCCGCGAAGAAGGCGTTGAAATTTTCTTGGACTATCAGTCAGACTGAGGGTCGGCCGGGATTCGTGCAAAATTTGTCAAAAAAACGCCTAACCTTGTGAATTTAAAAGGGTTTAGATATCGCCCGTTGATCCAGAGCAATACCTCTTAAACGGCGTTGCAAAAAACCGTCATAGTTTCGTGTTGGATTGTTTCAGGAATTTGTACTCAATGTCATCGCCTTGTCTAATCCGGGATGAAACACCTGGCCATAGTTGCGAAGGAGCCTTATCTAATGCAAGCGCTATAGCACAACGAACCTTCCTTGTGCCGCTCCCACTTGCTGCACCAGAAAGCATAATAGGTGCATCTTTACCAAAAATGCCAATGCATGCTGCTAATTCTCTATTAGAACGTGGCCCAAACTTTTTAATTAGCAAGGCGCGAACCGAGTTAACATTTCTAGGAGTTGAATCCAAAACTAAAGACTTGTCGGTGCTGCTATTAAGAATTTGAATCAAAACTGCCGGCTTTTTTAGTAGCGGTGGAGGAAGAACACCGGCCTTTTGTGCTTCGCCGATCAAATCAGCAATTGCTTCTTGAACCCGCTCTAATGCTTCCGCGTATGTTGCCCCATTAGAGCTACATGCTGATGGCTCGGGAACGTTCGATACAAAAGCATATCCTTCATGGCGAAGAAAAATCTTGTACAACGGCTGCGTTGCTATGTTGCGTGCCGACGTACAATTCTTTGAGGACTCATGTACGACGAGGTCCTGAGATGAAATACTAGGTTCAGGGAGCATTATCAAGTCTAGTTAAAGGTCCCAACAAGTAAAAGAGGGTAAATGGGGTCATTAATTTCGACTCCTATCACTTTACAGAAAGCATATAACCCACACTGCGTATCGTCTTTATCAGCGGCTCGGCCTCTTGCAATATTTTTCGCAGACGCAATATGTGAACATCGACCGTCCTCTCCTCAATAACAACGTGATCACCCCATACTTTATCGAGCAACTGGCTTCTCGAAAAAACTCTATCTGGGTGAGCAAGTAAAAATTTCAGGAGCTTAAACTCTGATGGGCCAATATTAATCGGTCGGTCGTTCACGCTAACACTACAATTCACTGAGTCCAATGCAATGGGACCGACCACAAGCATTTTTTTAGAGTGCTCAGGTGCTCGTCGTCTCAATAAGGCGTTGATCCTTGCCGTTAGCTCGCCAGGAGAAAAAGGCTTTGTTATATAGTCGTCTGCACCTTTATTTAAACCCGCAACTTTGTCTTCTTCCATGCTTTTTGCAGTAAGCATGATGACGGGGAGTTCACTAAATTGACGATCTGCTCTAATTTGAGACAACAAGTGTAATCCGCTTTGGTCGGGTAACATCCAGTCAAGCAGGACAAGATTCGCAGTCCTTCGATGAATGAAATCCCAAGCATCTTTTGTACTGTGGACTGCCGACACAGCCCACCCCGCCTGTCTAAGAGAGAACGAGATGAGCTCTACGATCGCGAGCTCATCTTCGACGATCAGAATATGCGGGACAAGTGACAACATCTAATCAAGCAGGAATATTTGATTTTGAGGATGCGAAATCCGTATGGCGTATATCTTTTCCTTCCACCACATAGACTACATATTCTGCAATATTCTTGGCATGGTCACCTATTCGTTCAATGGCCTTTGCAATCCAAAGTGTGTCGAGCGCGGCAGAAATAGTCCGAGGATCTTCCATCATGAATGTAATTAAATTTCGCATGATCGCGCGGAACTCATAATCGACGAGCTCATCTCGGGCGATTAATGCCGCAGCTGACGAATCATCCAAACGAGCATATATATCCAATGCATCATGCAACATACTGGTTGCGCTTGTGGCCATGACTCGAATTGCTTCGTAGTGATTAACTGTGTTAACAGATCCGCGCACATGTAATTGCTTTGAGACGCGAGCAATTTTTGTCGCCTCATCACCTATACGCTCCAAATCAGTGATTACTTTCATCGTTGCCATTACTGCTCTCAGATCGTTAGCCGCCGGTTGTCTCTTCACTATTAAATGACTACATTCATCATCCAATGACACTTCAAGGCGATTAACATTTGCATCTCCGGCAATTACTTGCTCAGCTTGTGGGACATTGCCCGTTCTAAAACTCGCTAGCGCATCGTGTAGTTGGCTTTCTACCATGCCACCCATTAATAACACTTTGGAGCGAATAGATTCCAAATCCAAGTCGTACTGTTTTGACGAGTGATCACCAGACATTGAATGTCTCCTAAAATTTTGGCTGTAATTGATTAATAGCTTCGAAGAGCAATATCTACTTAACCAAATCGGCCAGTAATGTAGTCCTGTGTTTCTTTTTTTGTTGGATGCATAAAGATCTGATCAGTCTCGCCAAATTCCACTAGCTCACCGAGATACATGTATGCAGTAAAATCAGAACACCGCGCAGCCTGTTGCATGTTGTGTGTGACGATGACGATGGTGTATTTTTGACGTAATTCAGCGATAAGTTCTTCGATTTTGGCAGTCGAAATTGGATCCAATGCTGAAGTGGGCTCATCCAATAATAGAACTTGCGGTCTAACGGCTAATGCTCTCGCTATACACAAACGCTGTTGTTGCCCCCCTGACAAACCAAGACCACTCGCATTGAGTTTGTCTTTAACCTCATTCCATAACGCTGCATCTCTAAGCGCTTGTTCCACACGCTCATTCATTTCGCCCTTGTTTAATTTTTCGTGATGGCGAATCGCGTAGGCAACGTTTTCATATACGGACATTGGAAAAGGGACTGGCTTCTGAAACACCATGCCTACTTTTCCGCGTAAACGATTCATCGAATATTTTGGATCCAAAATATCTTCGCCATCCAGCAGTACTTTTCCTTTTGCTACTAATCCAGGATAGATTGCATACATCTTGTTGAGCACCCTGAGCAGGGTGGATTTACCACAACCGGATGGTCCAATAATGGCAGTTACTTGGGCCGCTGGAATTTCTAGGGATACCTGTTTCAATGCAATTGAGTTTTTGTAAAAAAACTCTAAATTTTGAATTGATATTTTCGTTTCAGGTTTCATACCAATTTTGCTGGATGACATGCCAACGTCGATATCAAATGCGGGAGTGGTTGCAATGTTATTCATGATGGCCTTGTGTTTTCCGAATAATTAAACGCGAGACAATGCTCAAGAGCAGTACGAAGAGTGTGACGATTAGTGCGCCAGCCCAAGCGAGCGTATGCCATGCCTCATATGGGCTCATCGCGTACTGAAAAATAACAACTGGAATACTTGCGGTCGGCGAGTTAAGGCTGTTGGTCCAATACTGATTGTTTAGAGCAGTGAAAAGTAGCGGAGCTGTTTCGCCAGAGATACGTGCCAATGCTAAAAGAATGCCAGTCATGATGCCCGGAAGAGCCGCTCTGTATAGCACTTGAACGGTTACCTTCCATTGAGGAACACCGAGAGACAACGCGGCCTCGCGCATTGCTTGTGGCACCAATCGCAGCATCTCATCTGTTGTACGCACTACTACCGGCAGAACGATAAGAGATAAGGCAAGCGCGCCTGCCCAGCCTGAAAAATGACCTTGCTGACGTACGACCAAGGTGTAGATGAAAAGACCTAAAACGATAGACGGTGCGGACAATAGAATGTCATTTACAAATCTGATCGCTTCACGCCATGCAGCACTTCTTGCATATTCCGCCAGATAGGTGCCTGCTGCGATACCGATTGGCGCGCCAATCGCTATCGCGATACCGCTCATAACCAAACTACCAAAGAAGGCATTCGCTAATCCGCCATCTTCACCGGGCGGTGGAGTCATTTGATAGAAAATTTCCGGCTTTAATGCAGATACTCCATATTTTAGACACGTCCAAAGTATCCAAATCAGCCAAAAAAGGCCGAACAGAGTTGCAAGAGTACCTAAACATTTCGCTGCGATATTACGTGCATAGCGCCGTTTGTATAACCATGTCGAAGTTTCTTGGGTCATGACGAGCCCTCCTTACGAGCCATGCTATGCAGCATTAAACGTGCAATGGCCAACACGACGAATGTCACAATGAACAGAATGAAACCGAGAGCTATTAATGAAGACAAGTAAACATCCGAATCAGCTTCCGTAAATTCATTTGCGATTGCTGCGGCAATCGAATTGCCTGGCATGAGTATCGACAAAGATAATTGATGCGCATTGCCCAAAACAAAAGTCACAGCCATCGTTTCGCCTAATGCACGTCCTAATCCGAGAAATATGCCTCCCACTACAGCTGAGCGGCAATACGGCAAAACGATATTCCATACCACTTCCCAGTTTGTCGCACCCAAGGCATAGGCTGACTCTTTTAAGCTAGTCGGTACCGTACGAAAAACATCCCGCATAATCGAAGAGATGAAAGGTATGACCATAATTGCCAGCACTGTTCCAGCGGTCAGCATTCCGATACCTAATGGCGGCCCTTGGAAAACGGGGCCTATGATCGGAACACTTCCAAGATAGTCATTTACCCAAGGCAGTATGTGGTCGGCCATAAAAGGCACGAATACAAATAATCCCCACATGCCATAGATAATTGAAGGAATACCAGCCAGCAGTTCTACTGCGGCGGAAACAGGTCCTCGCAACCACGAAGGTGCTATTTCAGTTAAATAGAAAGCAATACCAAAACTGATTGGCACTGCTATAACCATTGCGATAGCAGAGCTAACCAAGGTACCGATGATTGGAACAGCT
>ERZ1032603.10-NODE-10-length-18631-cov-6.410476_pt1 | contig 18631 bp, 14 predicted proteins | sample MGYA00518742_ERZ1032603 | MGnify/ENA primary metagenome ERZ1032603 (study PRJEB33718, sample SAMN03160249) | human skin metagenome | collected 2013-08-02 | study: EMG produced TPA metagenomics assembly of the PRJNA266117 data set (Human skin bacterial metagenome and...
TCCTGCAGCTGTTTGTTCAAGGGGCCGGGCTCAAGCTCGATGTGCCTTCGCAACTGCTGTCCTCGCTGCCTTACCTGGCAACTATCGTGGTGCTGGTGCTGATCTCTCGCAATATCAACACCATACGTCTCAACGCACCGTTTTCGCTGGGACAGCCTTTCCGTCCGGATGCATGAAGAACAGTTTTTGACGCTTGTTTATCTATAAAAAAGAGGAGACCTAGAATGTCATACGATTTTCGTCACATACGTCGTTCCATCGTCGGCCTGGCTGCAGGCCTGGGATTTGTTGTCTCGGCGCAGGCGGCTGAACCACTCAAAACCTGCTTTTTATATGCCACGCCGATAGGTGAAAGCGGCTGGGCTTATCAGCATGAACAGGGACGCAAAGAGTTGGTTGCAGCGATGGGCAACAAAATTACTACCAAGTTTGTGGACAATATACATGGCGGACCTGATGCCGAACGCGTGATCAGGAATTTTGTGCAAGAAGGGTGCAAGCTTATTTTTACCCCGTCATTTGGTTTCATGGAGCCGACCATCAAGGTGGCGCGGCAGGCACCGAATGTGATCTTTATGCAGGGCACCGGTTATAAAACCGCGCCTAATGTCGGCACCTATAACGCGCGCTATTACGAAGGGCGTTATCTGGAAGGTGTATTGGCAGGCAAGATGAGCAAGAAGGGCGTGGTCGGTTATGTCGGTGCATTCCCGATTCCGGAAGTGCTGCAGGGGATCAATGCCTTTACGCTGGGGATGCGTAGCGTCAACCCGCAGGCACAGGTAAAACTGATTTGGGTCAATTCCTGGTATGACCCGGGCAAGGAACGCGACGCGGCCAACACCTTGATCAAGCTGGGCGCTGACATCCTTGCGTATGCTCCATCCGGTATCTCCATCGTTACGATGGCTGAGGCGCAGGGCGTGTACACACTGGGGTATTACTCGGATATGTCCAAATTCGGTCCAAAGACCAATCTCACTTCATTGGTCCATACCTGGGGCGATTACTACATCAAAGAGGTGGAAGAGGTGCTGGCCGGACGCTGGAAGTCGAAGAAAGTGCTCGGTGGCTTGCGTGAAGGCATGATCAAGATGGCGCCAGTGAATAGCGCGGTCACAGCCGACGCGCGGGAAAAAATGCTGGTCGATGAACGCGCCATCATCGATGGAAAACTGCATCCTTTCGCCGGTCCGATCTACGATCAGGACGGCAAGGAGCGTGTAGCCGCCGGCAAAATCATGACGGATGACGAAATGAATAATATGAATTTCCTGGTAAAAGGTGTCGATGGTTCGATGGCGAAAAATTAAAACCATCGCCGTCAGAAGCCCGGTTTTTAAGAGGCCGGGCCTGCCATGTGCGAACGTGATTGCTGAATCATCGCGTTCGCCGATTCATTGCTACTGAAAAAGGTATCAAGTAAATGACTAAGAGTGTACTCATCAAAAACGCCCACGCGATCCTGACAGGCGGCCGTGGTGCCGACGCACGCAGCAACGCCAGTGATATACGCATAGCGCAAGGCGTGATTGCAGAAATGGGGACGGGGCTGCTCGCGCAGGATGGTGAACGGGTGCTGGATGCCCGCGATTGCGTTATTTATCCGGGCTGGGTCAATACGCACCATCATTTGTTTCAGTCGCTATTGAAAGGCGTGCCGGCGGGTATTAACCAGACGCTCAGCCCGTGGCTGCAGTCCGTACCTTATCGGTATCGTCATTCATTCAATGAAGAACGTTTACGCCTGGCAGCACGCATCGGCATCATCGAATTGATGCTGTCCGGCTGCACGACGATTGCTGATCATCACTATATTTACTACCCCGACATGTCCTACGATCCGTCGGCGGCTTTGTTCGATGAAGCAGATGCACTGGGTGTGCGCTTCATGCTATTGCGCGGTGGTGCGACGGTGACACGCAAGCTGGAGGCCAATGCCAGCAATCTTTCAAAGCCGGAGACCCTGGATGGCATGCTCGCCGATGTCGAAAGAACGGCTGCACGTTTTCATCAAAACGGCGTGCGACCGCGCACCCGTGTGGCAATGGCGCCGACGACCGCTACCGTATCGGTGCAGCCCGGCGATTTGAAATTCATTGCACGTACCGCGCGCGGCATGGGGATTCCGTTACACACACATATGTCGGAATCGGTTTCCTACATGGAGTACTGCCGTGAAGTATTCGGCTGCCTGCCGATCGAGTTCCTGGCCGAGCATGAATGGATAGGCCCGGATGTATCACTGGCGCATCTGACGCACCTGACCGATGGCGAGATGCGCATACTCGGCAGCTCCGGAACCGGCATGGCGCATTGCCCGCAAAGCAATGCGCGGCTGGCGGATGGCATGGCGCATGCGCCGACGCTGGACCGACTGGGGGCGCGGGTCTCTATCGGTGTAGACGGTGCGGCTTCGAATGAGGCGGCCGACATGCTCAGTGAAGTACATTTTTGTTGGCTGATGCATAGGGCCAAAGCAGGTGCGGCGACCCGCCCGCGTCCGGAAGGCGAGGGCGAGGCCGGTGCCGACAGTGTCACCGTCGAACAGGTGGTGCACTGGGCCAGCGCGAACGGTGCAAAGATGCTGGGCTTCGATGGCGTTGGTACCCTGGCGGTCGGGCAGGCCGCAGACCTGGCAGTGTATGACCTCGACACACCACGTTACTTTGGTTTGCACGATATGGCGATCGGTCCGGTCGCCAGTGGCGGCAGGCCGCGGCTGAAATGGCTATTGGTTGACGGTCGTGTTGTGGTCGAGGATGACGCCATTCCGGGACTCGATATGGCCGAGCTGCGGGCGCAGGCCAATGCGGATGTAAAGCGTTTGATTAGTAGTGTCTGATTTTTTCGCGGCAAGCTGACCGTGCATTTTGCAGAGTAAATGCCGGTCATTTATTTAAGGAGTAAAACGATCTAACGGCAATAACGATATATCAAACGGTTTATCCATTTCGTCTTGACATGCAAAGTTGACGGAATGTATAACTTAAACCAGTAAGTGGGTAGAAGCGTTCAATTGAACATCGTGCGGTGCAATGCCGCGATCGTTCAATAGGAGATTGCTCACTGGCGGAGTACTCGTCAGTGGCTTTCTTCCTTCTTCAAGTCGCCCCTGACAGTCCTCCAGAAAGCAGAGCGCCAATCTCGATATGAGACTTGCGTAATCCCAAACTGAAGTACTGCGAGGAGAACCCACATGATAGTCGACACCAGTTGTTATCCCACCAACCTCGTCGATCTTGCCTGGCGTCACGACGGCGAACCTTTCACAGGCGAACGCCTGATCGAAATGATGGATGGCCCTTATACGATTAACGGCAAGCCACGCCGCATCGATAAAGCCTTCATCCAGCCGCCGCAAGGCAACACCATTTACACCTGGACCGACGGCGACCTCAATGGCCGTGAATCCATCGACGCCTATATGGCTTATACCGTCGAGATGGTAAAAAAATACCCGGATCGCCTGATCGGCTGTTTTGTCTACAACCCGCGTTGCGGCGTTGAAAACGGAGTGGAAGCGATCGAGTATTACGCGAAAGAACTGGGCTTCAAGATGGTTCAGTTCCAGGCGAATATGCACGCCTACCGCCCGGATCGTGCACTCGACTGGCTGCGACCTGCGTTGAAAAAATGCGCAGAGCTCGGCTTGCTGGTGAAGCTGCATACCGGCGATGGCCCATACAGTATCCCGACCGAATGGGTACCTATGATCAAGGAATTCCCGACGGTGAATTTCATCATGGCGCACTTTGGCGTACAGACCGGTGGTGTCTATTGCTTTGAGCCATTCCAGATGGCAATGGACCTGCCTAATGTGTACTGCGAATCCGGTTGGTGCCTGCAGTCGCGCATCGTGGAGTTCACCAAGGTACTGCCTAAACACAAGGTCTTGTTCGGTTCGGATACACCGCCGAATGAACCTGGCATGTGGCTGCGTTTGCTGGAGGTACTGTGCTTCGAGCCACCGCAAGGCCTGAACCTCGACGAGGACACTTTGGAAGACTACCTGGGCAATAACGTGGCCCGCATGATCGGTCTCGAACCCAGCCCGCCACCGCGCAATGTAGAAGAAGCGCAACTGCTTCTGGCCGGCGGCAAAAAGAAATAAGCAAGCGTTGAGCGCTCGCACTATTTGCACGCTTCCCACATCTATTACTGGAGTCTATTAATGATTATCGATACTCATCTGCACCCAACCAATCTGGTGGATGAAGCATGGCGCCACACTGGCGAACCGTTTAACGGCGAACGCATGCTGAAAATGATGGATGGCCCTTATATGATCAACGGCAAACCACGCCGCATCGACATGGGCTTCATCCAGCCGCCACCTGGCAATACCGGATATCGCGACGGCAATCGCCGTGGCCGTGAAGGTATCCGCGATTACATGGCTTACATCGCCGAACTGTGCCAAAAATATCCTGACCGCTTTATCGGGAACTTCACTTTCAATCCGCGCTGGGGCCCCGAGGAAGGCGCGCTGGAACTTGAATTCCACGTCAAGGAATATGGCTTCAAGATGCTCAAGCTGCATGCGAATATGCACGGCTATCGTCCGGACCGTGCGCTGGACTGGTTGCGTCCGGCCATGAAAATGTGCGCGAAGTACAACATCGTGGTCCTGATCCATACCGGTGACGGCCCATACACGATTCCTACCCAGTTCTATCCGATCATTCGCGAATTCCCGATGGTGAATTTCATCATCGGTCACTTCGGGATCCAGACCGGTGGCAACTATTCCTTCGAAGCATTCTGGATGGCGATGGATACACCGAACGTCGTCTGTGAATCGGGTTGGTGCTTCCAATCGCGCATCGTCGAATTTGCCAAGCAATTGCCGCGCAATAAGATCGTATTCGGTACTGATACACCGCCGAATGAGCCGGGCATGTGGCTACGCGAACTGGAAGTTTTGTGTTCGCCGGCGCCGCAAGGCATGGGACTCGATGAAGACGGCCTGGAAGACTATATGGGAAATAACATCGCGCGCCTGATCGGCCTCAAGACGACGCCGCCGCCACGCACGATGGAAGAAGCACAAGCCCGTTTGACGGATACCTATGCCGGGGTGAAGTAATCCCATCACATAGATCCTGAGCAAAAAGCTGGTGGGCATTAAATGTTGTCCACCAGCTTTATGTGCTGATGAGCCAACTGTAAAAGAGGACACGGCATGACACAAAAACACATTCCTGATTTTGCCAAGGATCAGGATTTTCACACCTTCCTGCGCGACTACCTGCAAGCCTATCCGGATGATGCTTTGACCATACGTGAAGAGGTGAGCGCGGATCAGGATCCGACCTCCATCGTGTGGGAACTGGCCCGACAGGGTAAACATCCGCTGCTGGTATTTGACAAGGTACGCGATCAGGGTGCGAAGCTGGTCACGAATATGTTCGCTTCACGCGAGCGCGTGGCGCGCATGCTGGGCGTGGAAGTGCAACATCTGCACGAGGAATACCAGGCACGTGCGCGGCGCCTGGTCGCACCGAATGTTGTTAAGAGCGGGCCGGTGCTGGACTCGGTAGAACATGGTAATTTTGATCTGCACACTTTGCCCATCGTCAAGCATTTCGCTACCGATAAGGGACCTTATATTACCAATGCGGTGATCGTGGCCGAACATCCGGACACGGGTGTCGGCAATATGAGTTACCACCGTTCCATGTTGCATTCATCGACTGAGATTGCGACGAGTTTGCATTCGCGCGGGCACTTATGGCGCTTGCTGCAGATTGCGGCTGAGCGTAAACAGCCGTTGCCGGTTGCGATGGTGATAGGTGCGCACCCCCTGTTCATGCTGGCAGGCGCGGCACGCTTGCCGTTCGGTGTCGATGAACGGCATGTGGCGGGTGGCTTGTTTGGCGCACCGCTGGATGTGGTGCGTACGCCCAAATACGGGATAGCAGTGCCGGCGTCGGCCGAGATTGTGCTGGAAGGCGTGATCGATCCGGAGGCGCGCGTCGATGAGGGACCGTTTGGTGAATTCACTGGTTACTCGTCGGATAGATCGACCAATAATTTGTTCAAGGTCGAAACCGTTTTGCGCCGACGCGATGCCATCCTGGTTGATGTGGTCGGTGGTAATTCGGCCGAACATTTGAATCTTGGCCGCATACCGCGCGAATCAGAGATGGTGGAAAAACTGCGTGAGCGTTTCCCCAGTGTGACTGCCGTCCACTATCCGAGTTCCGGCACCCATTTCCATGCTTACGTCGCACTCAAACAAATGCGTCAGGGTGAGGCGCGCCAGGTGATGCTTGGGCTGCTGGGATGGGACCCATATCTGAAAACGGTGGTTGCGGTGGATGAGGATGTCGACATCACGCGGGATGAAGAAGTGCTGTGGGCCATCGCGACACATCTGCAGCCGCATCAGGATGTGGTGATCGTCGACGGCTTGCCGGGTAGTGCACTTGATCCTTCTGCATCTGGTGTCGGTACAACTTCGCGCATGGGACTGGATGCGACGCGTGGGCCGAAGTTTGATGGCATACGTGCGGAGATATCGCCGGATGCGATTGCACGTGCACAGAAAATACTGGCGCGAATCTAAGCACAGCATTACGAACTTGGTAAAAAAAGGCCGGACCAGCATTGCTAGTCCGGCCTTTTAGTTTTTGCTGCACCAGGTTTACGCTTGTTGCTCCAGTATTTCCTGTTCAGCTTGTTCCGATGCTTCCCGTTCCGCTTTTTGTTGCAATGCCTGCAGTACCTGTTCCGGCTTGATGGGATAGTGATGGAAGCGTACGCCGATAGCGTCATACACCGCGTTGGCAATCGCCGGACCAATCGCCACGATAGGATCTTCACCTACACCTTTGGCACCGAACGGACCGCCTGGATCAGGAGCGCTTTCCAGGATGAGCGTGTGAATAGGCGGCATGTCCATGGACAGCGGCATTTTGTAATCGACGAAGTTGGCGTTCAGTGAACGTCCGGTTTTCATATCGATCTGGTAGTCCTCATACAAGGTATGTCCTATACCTTGCTGTATGCCGCCTTCGATCTGGCCGGCCGCACCGACCGGGTGGATGATCTTGCCGATTTCATGTACGGGAACGACCTGCGCCACCGTGATGTAGCCGGTTTCAATATCCACGTTCACTTCGACAAAGTGGGCGGCAAATGAATACGACTTGGTTGGATGGTAAGTGGCGCTGCCTACCAGCTGCGCTGCCGGTATCCCTTTCTTGGCACTGACCGCTTCACGCACACTGATGCCCGGTTTGGCGCTATCGCGGAGCGTGATCTGGCCCTGGTCGACCGCCAGATTGTCAGCAGTTGTTTCGAGCTGTTTGGCGGCACGCTCCAGTAGTTGGGCCTTGACATTGGCGGCCGCCATTTGCGCCGCACGCCCACCCATGAACGTGGTGTGGCTGGCGAAGGCGCCGATATCCCAGGGCACGACATCGGTATCGCCATGCACGACTGACACTGCATCGAAGTTCACGCCGAGCTCGGCTGCGACTATCTGTGCCAGTGCAGTATGCGCACCGGTGCCGAGGCCGGCAGTACCAGTCAACAGGACCACCGAACCGTCTTCATTCATTTTGACGATGGCATTACCTTGTTCCTTGATGCCGGGATAAGCGCTGCTGCCGTGCATCTCGCAGCCGATGCCCCAGCCATTGCGGATGGGGCCGCTAAGGTCACGCTTGCGTTTGCGCAGCTTGTCCCAGTCGGTCACTTCGCGACCTTTTTTAATGCAATCCTCGAGGCCGTGGCCGATGAGCGGATGGTTGGACGGCGCGATGTCGCCTTCGCGCACGGCGTTCTTCAGCTTGAGTTCCAGCGGGTCCATGCCGAGACGTTCTGCCGCTTCATCCATTTGGATGTCGAGTGCGTAATAGGTCTGCACCACGCCATAGCCACGGAATGCACCGGCGATCGGGCTGTTGGTGTAGACGCAGCGGCCTTCCAGATGGATGTTGTCGCAGCGATAGAGCGACAGCATGGCAGAGGTACCGACGATGGTCACGCCGGGGCCGTGTGAACCATAGGCGCCGGAATTGAAAACGACGCGCGCTTGTCGGGCCGTGATGGTGCCGTCTTTTTTAAAGCCTTGCTTGAGCCATACCTTGGCAGGATGGCGGGTCCGTCCGCCGAGGAAGGTCTCTTCGCGGCTGTATTCCATGCGTACCGGTCGCCGTGTTTCTTTGGCCAGCAAGGCGCACAGGAATTCGTGCTGGAACAAATCCTGTTTCGCGCCAAAGCCGCCGCCCATGTGATCGACCAGCACACGCACTTTGTGCAGGGGCAGGCCCATTACTTCAGCCATGATGCCGCGCACCATGAAGGCGGTCTGGGTCGAGATCCAGACTGTCAGGTTGCCATTGCCATCCCACTGGCAGGTGCAGACATTCGGTTCCATGTAGGCGGGGGTAGGGCGGCCACCTTCGTATTCTCCTTCCATGATGATGTCCGCTGCGGCAAATCCCGCTTCTATATCGCCGCGCGTGAATTGCACCGGATCGAGTACCAGGTTGCCACCGGGTTGGCGATCATGGATCAGCGGGGCATCCGGACGCTGCGCATCTTCGACCGTGAATACTGCAGGCAGCTCTTCGTATTCAACTTCGATCAGCGCAATCGCTTTTTCGGCAATTTCCTCGCTGACAGCTGCCACCGCCGCTACACCTTCACCCCAATAGCGCACCTTGTTATCGAGGATGTACTGGTCGCAGGTGACGGAAGCCGAACGTGGATGCGGTGAGCCTGCGTGCAAGACGCGTGGCACGTTTTCATGGGTGAGTATGGCCTTGACGCCGGCCAGCTGCAGGGCCTTGCTGGTGTCTATGCGTTTGATCCTGGCATGCGCGATGTTGCAGCGTTTCATTTTGCCGTACAGCAGTCCGGGCATGCCCATGTCGGCGACGTATTTGGCGTTGCCGGTTACTTTCGCCAGCAAGTCCGTGCGTTTGACGCTCTGGCCTATGATGAGATCGCTCATGGAGCCTCCGTTTTTTGGTGTTGCTGAGCTGCTGTCAGCTTGATTGCTTCGATGATTTTGGTATAGCCGGTGCAACGACAGATGTTCCCGGCTATTGCGAATTTGATTTCGTCTTCGGTCGGCGTCGGGTTTTCATCGAGCAGGGCTTTCGCCATGACAATGATGCCCGGCGTGCAGAAGCCGCACTGGGCCGCGCCGCAGCGCATGAAGTTATCCTGCAGCGGATGCACTTCATCGTATGAGGTCTGTATGCCTTCTATGGTCTGGATATGGCGATTGCGTACCTCGACCGCCAGTACCAGGCAGGAGTTGACTGGTTTGCCATCAAGGATGACGGTGCATGAACCGCATTCGCCAACATCGCAACCTTTCTTGGTGCCGGTCAATGCGCCTTCATTACGCAATGCGTCCAGCAGTGTGCGGTTGGCTTCGACTGCCAGTTCGCATGCTTCGTCATTGATGGTGACGGGGATGATTTGTTTCATGCTGCCTCCTTGATTGCCTGTTCTATTGCCCGCCGCGTGAGCACTTTCACCATTTGGCGGCGGTAGTCAGCGCTGCCGCGGATATTGCTGATAGGGCGTGACTGATGCATCGCGGCTTCTGCCGCAGCGTCGATGAGCGCCGCATTCAGGCGCTGGCCGCGTAACAGGATTTCCGCATCGTTGGCGCGCAACGGCGCTGCCGCAACGGCTGCCAGCACAATACGTATGTCGCGGCAGGTTTTGCCGTCCATCGTCAAACTGACTGCGACGCCGACTGTGGCGAGTTCCATCGCAATGCGGCGGCCGTGCTTGATGTAGACCTTGCCGGTGTGTGGCGCTGGTGGTGGGATGATGAGGTGGGTGACGATTTCATCGCTGGCCAGTGCGGTCTGGCCCGGGCCGGTGACGAAGCCGTCGAGTGCTACCTGGCGATAACCGGCCGGGCCATAGATTTGTACGCTGGCGCCGTCGGCCACCAGCGGCGCCAGGGTATCTGCCGATGGCGAGGCGCGGCAGACATTGCCGACTACCGTCGCGCGGTTGCGCACCTGTATCGACGCGAAGTCGGTCACGGCACGGCATAAGCTGGCGTAGTGCTGCTTCACGACGGCAGACGTTTCTACTGTGCGGGTGGTGGTGAGTGCGCCTATGCGCAAACCAGTTTGCTCATCGTAATCAAGACCGCTCATGCCGGGGATTTTTTTGATGTTGATGACATGGTCCGGCTGACGCACATGTTCTTTTATCTGCACCAGCAGATCTGTTCCACCCGCAAGTAAAGTGCCCTTGCAACTCTGCAGCAGCGTGACTGCATCATCCAGCGTGGTCGGTTCGAAGTACGCAAAATCTCTCATCGGTCTTCCTTAAAGAGTCATGAATTTCTCACCATGTACGCCCGGGGCCGTCGCAACGATGTCACGGGGCAGGCTGTGAGTACTTTCCTTTGTTCCAGGACAGAGCGGGTTCGGGGGCGATCACCAGTTGTCGGACTGGCGCAACTCAACCCAATTCTTTCCTGGACGAATGAATAATCATTGTTTGCAACGTATCAGTAAATACATATAATCAAATTTATTAATCGTGTAAGGCTATGAATACTATGAGCAATAACAGCGTTTCCCTGCGCCAGTTACGCGCATTTATTGCAGTCGCTACAGAGAAAAGTTTTACCCGTGCGGCCGACAAACTGGATCTGTCCCAGTCCTCCGTCAGCACCCTGGTACATGAGCTGGAAGCCAACCTCGGCTTGCGCCTGTTTGATCGCCATACCCGGCAATTGCACATTACGCAGGCAGGGGCCGAACTGTTGCCGATGATGAAAAAAGCGGTATCGGATATCGATAGCGTGATCCTGAGTTCGAGTGAACTAAAGACCCTGGGGCGAGGGCGGGTTTCCATTGCTGCTTCGTCGGTGCAGGCCGCGCTGGTTTTGCCGCATTACATCAAACAATTTGCACTTGATTACCCGGACGTCAAAGTAGAGTTGCACGACGTGGCCGAGCATCAGGTAACCCATATGGTGTCGTCCGGCGAAGTCGATTTCGGTATCGGTACCGAATCCGTGAATCGTCCCGATCTGACCGCTTATCTGCTTTCAACCGATGCCTTTGTCGTGGTCATGCGGGCCGATCACGCACTGGCGCATAAGCGCGTATTGCGTTGGCGCGACCTGACCGATGTGCCAGTGATAGGGCCGCATGTAGGCAACCCTATCCGTGACCGCCTGGACCAGGCCCTGGCGATAGAGGGTATAACGCTGTCACGTTTGTATGAGGTGTATTTGCCACTGACCATGGTAGGCATGGTCGAAGCCGGATTGGGCGTGGCGGTGATGAGTACCGCCTTGACCAAATTGGCAACCGGTTTGGGTCTGGTAATGCGGAACCTGGCGGACTTTGATGTCAGGCGCGAAGTGTCGCTGATCACGCACGCGGATCGTTCGCTTTCACCTACCGCACAACGTTTTCGCGACATCCTGATACGCAGCAGATTTGAAGCTTTTCAGAATTGATGGCGGCCTTGGCTTAGCATTTTTCCGTCACGGATTTGCACTGTTTGCGTGCGTTTACACAGGGTGTGGTCGGACATTTTTCAGACGTGCTGCAAGCCTGATTTCGATAAGCATTTGATGTTTTTCAACATATTTGTGACATGGCAGATAGCTTTTAGCTGCGTATCTTGTCAGATTGCACTAAAATAGTGCGCTCTGTGAAAGATGCAGATTCAGCCTATTCCTTCACGTAGTAAAGCGACGCTATAGATCAGTTGCGATCGCAGACTGTGATCCGGTACTGAACCGGATGCGTACTTCCCCCATTTATTGTTAGGAGCAACTTTGACTCACGCCACCGTGGACGGCTTTCTTGCCATGGTCGCCAAGCGCGACCCTCATCAACCAGAATATTTGCAGGCTGTTAAAGAGGTCATGCTCAGCTTGTGGCCCTTTATCCAAAACAATCCGAAGTACGCCAAGGATGGTTTGCTGGAACGCCTGGTAGAAGCCGAGCGCGTGATTCAGTTTCGCGTGTCGTGGGTTGATGATCGTGGTCAGGTGCAAGTCAATCGTGCATTCCGTATCCAGCACAGTTCGTCCATCGGTCCGTTCAAGGGCGGTATGCGTTTCCACCCGTCGGTCAATCTGTCCATCCTGAAGTTCCTCGCTTTCGAGCAGACCTTCAAGAATGCATTGACGACTTTGCCTATGGGCGGCGGCAAGGGCGGTTCCGATTTCGATCCTAAAGGCAAGAGCGATGGCGAAGTCATGCGCTTCTGCCAGGCGCTGATGTTTGAACTGTACCGTCACCTCGGTTCGGATACCGATATCCCGGCTGGTGACATCGGCGTCGGTGCGCGCGAAGTCGGTTACATGGCCGGCATGATGAAGAAGTTGTCGAACGATACTTCGGCGGTGTTTACCGGCAAGAGCCTGGCTTACGGTGGCAGCCTGATGCGCCCTGAAGCAACCGGCTACGGCACGGTTTACTTCGCCGAAGAGATGCTGCGTCACAGCGGCAAATCCTTCGACGGCATGACGGTCTCGGTTTCCGGCTCAGGTAACGTGGCGCAGTTTGCAGTTGAAAAGGCGATGGAGCTGAATGCCAAAGTCGTGGCAATGTCGGATTCGGGCGGCACGGTTTACGATAAGGACGGCTTCAATGAAGAGAAGCTGGAAGCGATGAAGGAATTGAAGAACGTCAAACGCGGCCGCATCGAAGAGTTCGCCAAACAATTCAAGCTGCAGTACGAAGCCGGCAAGCGCCCATGGCATATCCCGGTGCAAATTGCCTTGCCATGTGCAACGCAAAATGAACTGGATGGTGATGATGCCGCAACCCTGATCAAGAACGGTGTGGTGTGCGTAGCCGAAGGTGCGAACATGCCTTCCACGCTGGAAGCGGTGGATGCCTTTATCAAGGCGCGCATCCTGTATGCGCCGGGCAAGGCCAGCAATGCCGGCGGTGTTGCTACTTCAGGCCTGGAAATGTCGCAGAATGCCTTGCGCCTGTCCTGGCACCACGCTGAAGTGGATGAGCGCCTGCACAGCATCATGAAAGAAATCCATGCAAATTGCGCGCATCACGGCAAACGTGCCGATGGTTCGATCAACTATGTTGACGGCGCGAATATCGCCGGTTTCGTCAAACTGGCGGATGCGATCCTGGCGCAAGGTGTGTATTAATTTCTTGTGCAAAAAGAAATAAATTGAACGCTCCCCCAGTGGGAGCGTTTTTTTTGTACGTATTATCCCTTATCAATGAATGCCGGGGCTGTCCTCTAAAATGTGACATTATGAGTGGCTAGAATATCTGTCAGTGGGAAATTGAATATCTGCCGACGAGAAATTCTAATTGGTTCTATAATCAATTCATTGCTGAAATAAATTACTCGGATTGGTTCTGTCGACAGCCGTTTCACGGCAACCCCCAGGATCATCGCTACAAATGAAATCCCGTTCTTCTTTTGTCTATATCTGGTTTGCCTTCTTGCTGCTGTTTTCGCAGCACGTTGCGTTCGCCGGTGCGCTGACATTTGTACAACAGACGGCTTTCGATCATCAGTGCACGCTGGAAGAGGGCGATTCCGCTGATGGCAATCTTTCCAAGCATTTAGCATTAGACGAATTTGACGACGGCGCCTTGTCGCTGTCGATTACACCATTTGTGCCGCAACTGATCGTGGCACGACTCGAAGTCACCTTCGAGCAATTCCTCTCGGTAGCGTCGCTACCATACCGCTCCCGCGCACCACCTCTCGTTTAGCAGGCATTTGACGTAATGGCGTGTGCTGATCCAAGCATCCGCACACCTCTGGCCGTGTTGGTCAACGTCATCAATCACGCGAATAAGTCACAGATCGTCGGATGGTCTTGACCTACACCGGAAGCCTTGCGTTTCCCTATTCGGATGCCTGCAGTCAAACATTCAGTTTCGAAACAAGCTGGTCGCCCGTAGTGGCACACCTGACTTTGTTTCCACGTTTATGACTTCTTGAGAGGTGGTTAGAAATGAGCAACAATCAAACAAGCACGGCTGATATCCAGGCCGTCAAAGGTTACAAAAATCGCTGGATGCAACTCATCATCGGTATCGTATGTATGGGTTTCGTCGCCAACCTGCAGTATGGCTGGACCCTGTTCGTCACACCAATGGACAATGCCCATCACTGGGGCAAGGCTGCGATTCAACTCGCATTCTCGATCTTTATCGTGACTGAAACCTGGCTGGTTCCTATCGAAGGTTACCTGGTCGATAAATTTGGTCCTCGTCCTGTCGTTGCCGGTGGTGCAATTTGCGCCGGCCTGGGCTGGATCATCTACAGCTTCGCTTCATCGCTGCCGATGTTGTACGCCGGTGCAGTTGTGTCCGGTATCGGCGCTGGTTGCGTCTACGGTACCTGCGTTGGTAACGCACTGAAATGGTTCCCGGACCGTCGCGGCCTGGCTGCTGGTTTGACCGCTGCCGGCTTCGGTGCCGGTGCTGCGATCACAGTGATTCCTATCGCCAACATGATCCAGTCGGCTGGCTACGAAAAAACCTTCTTCACCTTCGGCATCATCCAGGGTGTATGTATTTTCGTATTGTCGATGTTGCTGGTAAAACCAGTTGCACCTAAAGCTGCAATCGCTAAAGCCGGTTCTGCAACCAAGGTGGATTACACCACCAAGCAAATGTTGAAGTCGCCAGTATTCTGGGTGCTCTACGTCATGTTCGTGCTGGTTGCTTCGGGCGGCTTGATGGCAACTGCACAACTCGGTCCTATCGCTAATGACTATGGCCTCGCTTCGCTGCCAGTTACCCTGTTCGGCGTGACCTTGCCTTTGTTGACCATGACCCTGTCTATCGACAACGTGGCTAACGGTATCACCCGTCCATTGTGCGGTTTCATCTCCGACAAAATCGGTCGTGAAAACACCATGTTCATCGTCTTTATCGGTGAAGGCCTGGCATTGCTGGGCTTGATGACATGGGGCCACAATATGTACGCGTTCATGTTCTTCGCAGCCTTGATCTTCCTGTTCTGGGGTGAAATTTTCTCGATCTTCCCAGCAATCTGCGCCGACATCTTCGGTAGCAAATTTGCCGCTGGTAACTCGGGTACCCTGTACACCGCTAAAGGTACTGCTGCCTTGCTGGTGCCATTGGCATCGGTCCTGGCTGTCGGTGGTGGCTGGAGCCGCGTGTTTGTGGTGGCAGCGATCATCACGATCTTCGCTGGTGTATCGGCTAAATTGATCCTGAGCCCAATGCGCAAGCGTATGCAAGCCAAAGACGCTGCAGTACAAGCTGCATCGCAAGAGAAAGCAGTAACAGCTTAATCATCTGAAATTGGACTTCGGGAACCGGGCGCCGCCACGATCGTGGCGCCGGTTTGCTGAAATAGCCTTCCTCGCGGGGAGGGCAATAAAAAAGGCTGATGCCAAAAGCATCAGCCTTTTTTGCGTTTTCTATTGTTTACAGGTGCATCCTGCGGTGCTTACATGCGGCCGAAACCAAACATGCCGTCCCGTTCGAAGCGCATATCCTGCGCGTTTTGCATCATCTTGACGACGCCGTTATTGTCGAAATGGACATGCATCACCGAATTCCAGACGCCGGCTTCCTTGTATGGATAGCTCCACACTTCCAGCTGCAATCTTGATAAGTAAGAGGTTTCGGATGGGTGGCCGATGGTGCGCAAGACATCGTCCTTGGTCGCGATGCCTGGCTTGATGGTGGCGAATTTCTCAACTGTTAACACTTGTTCATAGGAAACAAGATTGCCGTTGCGGTCGAAGCGCGCCATATCGGTGGCCTGGCCCCATGGGTTGCGCGTATACTCCAGCAAATAGCCGTTGCGGTCCTCTATCCGCGAGGTCGGACGCCCCAGTTTGGAGACCACCGAGGCTTCCGGTTCGCCGATGGCGATAGGCGGGGGCATGAAGCTGGCGCAGGCGCCCAGCAACAAGAGTAATCCTCCCAGGATTGCTTTTTGACCATATTTCATGCTGTTTTCCTCAAATAAATGCGCTAAGTGTTTGAATCCGCTGGGTCTTTCCGTTATACTGCGGGGCTGGTTAATTCGACCAGTTTTTTTAATCGTTGTTCACGGTGTATGGGGTCAAGACTCTATGCATCGCATGTGAAAGGTAGTTTCATGTCTCTCGAAAAAGCAAGCAAGGCAGCTATTGTTGCCGATAACGCCCGCGGTCAAAACGACACCGGATCGCCGGAAGTTCAAGTCGCATTGTTGACAGCTCGTATCAACGAACTCAACAGCCACTTCAAAGCACACACTAAAGATCATCATTCCCGTCGTGGTTTGATCATGATGGTTAATCGTCGTAAGAGCCTGTTGTCCTACCTCAAAGGTAAAGACGCTACTCGTTACCGCGATCTGATTGTGAAGCTCGGTCTGCGCAAGTAATTTCGTTGCGCTATTTTATCCGGCTTTCATAGATAAAAATGCCTGCGTCAGTTCTCTGATGCGGGCATTTTGTCTTTTGGTGATTTGTACTTGTTTGTAATGCAGTAAGTAAGAAAAACGATCGCTGCTCGATCGTTGTGGTGAGGTGAACGACAGCGCCTGAAAATCTGTCGGTAAAATTAGAAAGGAACACCGTGTTTAATAAAGTCACTAAAACCTTCCAGTATGGCCAACATCAGGTCACGCTTGAAACCGGCGAAATCGCCCGTCAAGCATCCGGTGCCGTACTCGTCTCGATTGAAGACACAGTTGTGCTGGCTACTGTAGTGGCAAAAAAAGATGCCAAGCCAGGCCAGGACTTCTTCCCATTGACGGTTGATTACGTTGAAAAAACTTATGCTGCTGGTCGTATCCCAGGCGGTTTTTTCAAGCGTGAAGGCCGTCCTTCCGAAAAGGAAACACTGACATCGCGTCTGATCGATCGTCCGATTCGTCCGCTGTTCCCGGAAGGCTACCTGAACGAAGTTCAAATCATCATTCACGTGATGTCGGTCAATCCTGAGATCGATCCGGACATCGCTGCCATGATCGGCGCATCGGCTGCCTTGTCGGTTGCCGGTATTCCATTCGCCGGCCCGGTCGGCGCCGCACGCGTTGGTTATATCGACGGTCAATACGTATTGAACCCAACCACTTCGCAATTGGCTAAATCGGATCTGGATCTGGTTGTTGCCGGTACCGAAATCGCGGTTCTGATGGTTGAATCCGAAGCCAAACAATTGTCCGAAGAAGTCATGCTCGGCGCAGTTGTATTTGGTCACGAACAAATGAAAGCTGTAATCGACGCGATCCATGATCTGGTGCGCGACGGTGGCAAGCCGGAAGTGCAGTGGAGCCCGGCGCCTAAAAACGAAGCGCTGATCTCGCGCGTTGCACATTTCGCAGAAGCGAAACTGCGCGCTGCATACCAAACCAAAGACAAGCAGGCACGTACCACCAAGCTCAAAGATGCGTTTGCAGAAGTGAACAATGAGTTGGCGGCAGAAGCTGCTTCCATCGGCGCTGCTGCTCCAGACACAGCTGAAGTTGGCAATATCCTGTTTGACCTGGAAGCCAAAATCGTTCGTTCGCAAATCCTCGAAGGCGAACCACGCATCGACGGTCGCGATACCCGCACCGTGCGTCCTATCACCATCCGTACCGGCGTATTGCCGCGTACCCATGGTTCGGCATTGTTTACACGTGGCGAAACACAGGCCTTGGTTATCGCAACACTGGGTACCGCACGTGACGAACAAAAGATCGATGCACTGATGGGCGAGTATTCGGATCGCTTCATGTTGCACTACAACATGCCACCGTTCGCTACTGGCGAAACCGGTCGCGTTGGTACTCCTAAGCGTCGCGAAATCGGTCACGGCCGTCTGGCCAAGCGTGCACTGGTTGCTGCTTTGCCGGCACCGGAAGATTTCAGCTACTCGGTACGTCTGGTTTCGGAAATCACTGAATCCAACGGTTCGTCGTCGATGGCATCGGTGTGCGGCGGCTGCCTGGCATTGATGGACGCTGGCGTGCCTATGCAATCGCACGTTGCCGGTATCGCCATGGGCCTGATCAAGGAAGGCAGCAAATTTGCCGTCCTGACCGACATCCTGGGTGATGAAGATCACCTCGGCGATATGGACTTTAAAGTGGCTGGTACTGCAAACGGTATTACCGCTTTGCAAATGGACATCAAAATCCAGGGTATCACCAAGGAAATCATGCAAGTCGCTTTGGCGCAGGCTAAAGAAGGCCGCGTACATATCCTCGGCGAAATGGAAAAAGCAGTGCCTAGCGGCACCACTGGTGAATTGTCTGATTTCGCACCGCGCCTGATCACGATCAAAATCAATCCGGAAAAAATCCGTGATGTGATCGGCAAGGGCGGCGCAGTCATTCGCGCATTGACCGAAGAAACCGGTACCCAGATCGACATCAGCGATGAAGGCGTGGTCACAATTGCATCGGTTGATGCAGCTGCTGGTCAGGAAGCCAAGCGCCGTATCGAAGAACTGACCGCTTCGGTTGAAGTCGGCAAGATCTACGAAGGTACCGTGCTGAAATTGCTGGATTTCGGTGCCATCGTGCAAGTAATGCCAGGCAAGGACGGCTTGCTGCACATCAGCCAGATCGCCAATGAGCGCGTCAATGCGGTTGCCGATTACTTGCAAGAAGGTCAGCAAGTACGCGTCAAGGTACTGGAAACCGATGACCGCGGTCGCCTGAAGCTGTC
>ERZ1032603.11-NODE-11-length-18277-cov-9.361486_pt1 | contig 18277 bp, 17 predicted proteins | sample MGYA00518742_ERZ1032603 | MGnify/ENA primary metagenome ERZ1032603 (study PRJEB33718, sample SAMN03160249) | human skin metagenome | collected 2013-08-02 | study: EMG produced TPA metagenomics assembly of the PRJNA266117 data set (Human skin bacterial metagenome and...
GTATGTAACGTAGTACGATATATGAGGAGAAGCCATGGCACGCACCGGCCTGTATCAATCGGAAGTCAAGAAAGCGCGCGACGCCTTGATCGCGCAAAACATCCATCCGTCAGTTGATGCGGTACGCGTTGCTCTTGGCAATACCGGGTCCAAAACCACAATTCATAAATATTTGAAAGAACTCGACGCGCAAGATGGCGGCGTGGACGGGCGCAAGGTCACCGTCAGCGATGCCATACAAGATCTGGTTGGCCGCTTAGCCGCGCAATTGCAAGAAGAAGCCAACGCACGCGTGGTGGAAATCGACATCGTGCGCGTAGAACATGCGCGTTTGCATGCCGCGAGCGAAGCGGCACGCCAGCAGGAGATAGGACATTTACGCGACGAATTGCAGCGCGCTGAAACCGCGGCGCAGCAGGAAGCGGCGGCCCATCAACACACCCGCGAGGCGTTGCAGCAGCAAACCATCGCCCGGCATACAGCTGAAGAGCAAGCGACGGGACTGAAGGAGCGCCTGACGGAAAACGAAACACATCGTGCCTCGCTGGAAGAAAAGCACCAGCATGCGCGTGAAGCGCTGAAACATTACCGGCAATCGATGAAGGAACAGCGCGACCAAGACCAGCGCCGGCACGAGCAACAAGTCCAGCAATTGCAGGCAGAAATGCGACAGTTGCAGCAAAGCCTGGTGGTCAAGCAAGAAGACGTTACGCGTCTGAATCAGGAAGGCGCACGCTTGGTCGCCGACTTGTCGCATGCAAAACAGGCGCTGTATGAGCAGCAAGCAGGCAGTCGGCAATTGGAACAAAAGATCGAAATATTGCAGGCAGCGCAACAACGCAGCGAAATGCTGGCGACACGACTCCAGGACAAGGAAGTACAGATTACGGATATGAAGAGTCAAGTGATCGAGGCGACTAAGCAAACTACGGCGTTATCCTCACAAGTGCGCAATCTCGAATTGGAGTTGGCGGTCGCACATGCGAAACTGGACGCCCAGCAGAACATGGCGTCGGAGTTGCGCGCGTATATGGCGCGCCAAGAAGTTCCACCCGACAATGCGGCATGACTGCAACTGTAAAAAGGTCCGCATAACAATGCCGGTTGATAGCATAGAAGGGATTCAGGCGGTCGTATTTGATGCTTACGGAACGTTGGTTGAGATCCGAGACCGGCGCCGGCCGTATGCGATGCTGCTTCAATTGCTGGCGGATACGGGTCGCATGCCTTGCAATGATGACGCTGCTCGGCTGATGTCGACGCCAGCCGGGCTGGCAGGGACAGCGCAACTCTTCGGCATCGAGTTGACAATGTCAGCGCTCGCGCAACTAGAGCTCGATTTATTGGCTGAGCTGGCCAGTGTCACACTTTATCCGGATTCGCTTTGGACACTGACATCAATTCGGGAGGCTGGCATCAAGATAGGTATTTGTTCGAACCTGGCTGCACCGTACGCGATCCCAGTACATAAGCTGCTGCCATTTCCACTGGATGCCTACGCGTGGAGTTTCGACATCGGTGCGGTCAAGCCTGATCCGATAATTTACAGCGCCGTCTGTCATGCCTTGGAATGTGCTCCGAAGGATGTTTTATTTGTGGGCGACACGGTCGAAGCGGATTACCGTGGACCGCGTGCGTTTGGCATGCACAGCGTTCACTTGGCTCGGAAGGGAGCCGTACAAGTTGAGCATACCATTCAGTCTCTCAATGAATTGCTGTCGGGTCTTCCCTCCGGGAAAGCAAAATTGCGTGATCAAACCTGAGAATGTGACAGCAAGGTCTAAAAGTAGAAGAACTCATGATCTGAAAATATGCATTTAAGTCATGAAGTTAAGCCACTTTTGGCGAAAAAACCGTAATCCCGGTCAACCCTCAATTTCATTGAGGAGCTTAATAAAAATATAGCTTCTTGCACGAGATAATATGAAAAACCGAACTAATAAACGGCGGATTTATGCCCTGTACCAAAGTCGGAGCGTTAGGAGAACCGATGAGGAGCAAGCTTGGCTTGATGTCATTCCGGTTGGTCGAGAGTTCGGAAGCCCGGACTATGAACGGCTACTCGAACTTGATAATCTTTCCGATGCGGCTAAAGCCGCAGCTGATCAAGCATATGCCTCCATAGATCAGGCGCGTCAGTACGTGGCGGAATCGAACAATCGAATTCTCGATATGGAGAAGAAAAAATAATTTAGGTGATTGATGAGGTGATCTTGTGATAATTCCATATGGAATTATTTATTCAATTTCGCTATCGATATAACTAAAAGTGTTATGAGCTATTTTTACCCTTATCTCGGCTCAACCCCAACAGCAGGCCCGCGGCCGGCAACTGGAGCAGAAGCTGGAGACGCTGCAGGCGATCGAGCAGCACGCCAAGGCCCTTGAAACAAGGCTTGCTGACAGGGATATCCAGCTTCAGGCGCAAAAGGAACAACTTGAAGCATCGTGCAACAAGTCTCAAGGACTTGCGGACCAGATGCGCGAGCTTGAGCTGGCATTGGCAGCGGCTGATGCGAAACTGGCGGCACAGCAAGGTGTTGTCGCCGATCTGCGCACTTATTTGGACGCGAGAGGCACTGCGATCGAAGGCGGTGCCAAATGAAGTGCGGGTCGAAATAAGTCAATTAAATCATGTGGTTAACATCGTATTGGCGAAAAAAACCGTAATCCCGGCCGACCCTCCAATTGCGCCACACCCGGGACAAGGCGCTTGTTTTACTAGGATTCTGGCGGGGCTTTCGAGGTGATGAACTGGCTCGACTCGAGGTGCAATACGTCGAGGCATTCTCTGGCGAAGGAATGACATGCTATCTCCCTCAAACAAAAGGCGATCGTCAGTTTAAAGGTATTATGTTTAAGGCACCTGCATTGTCCCGTCTTTGTCCAGTAGCGGCATATCAAGCTTGGATCGACCTAAGCGGACTGGAAAACGGTGCCGTCTTCCGATCGATTAATCGCTGGGGTAAGCTCGGCGATACCGGTTTAAATCCGGCCAGCATCATTCCGATACTACGATCACTTTTTACGCAAGCGGGCATTCTCGACGCAAATGACTACAGCGCACATTCGCTTCGTCGCGGTTTTGCCAATTGGGCGACATCAAATGGATGGGATCTTAAAACGCTCATGGAATATGTGGGATGGAAGAATATTCAATCGGCAATGCGCTATATCGACGGTGCAGATCCGTTCGGCAAAAAACGCATCGAAGCCGGCTTAATACCCTTGGAGCTACCAAATGAAGCCAAATGATCTACTGGGAGCACTCCTGGCACAGAAGCTTGTTATTGCTCATCCTGTAACGTGATATCCAGCAAGCTGTCCGGCGTATGCTGGGTATTCGCATGAAAGGAGACACACAGCCAAAGTAACAGCCTGTTCTGATTTTTTATCTAGCCAGGAAAACCCGCAACATACATTGTTCAAGCCTGAGCATTCTTGCATACAGTTGCTTATAGCTTCTACTTTTCATTTGTTCACTTCCCAAAATATAAAATTTCTGTTTCGGTATGATTGGAATGAGCAGCATTATTGTTCCCTAAATATTGCAATTAGAGAGGTTGCATGAATGTTTTCTTAGATACTGAATTTACGGATTTTCGTGACCCCAAACTAATTATTTTGGGAATGGCATCCGAGTACGGTGAGGATTTTAACGCAGAGACACCATTTCCAGATAACGCTTGCTCTGCATTCGTACGTGAAGTGGTAGTGCCGCTGCTGCGACAAATGCCGAACTCATATTTTAATGCCGATAATCTCCATCTAGAAATTATCAAATGGCTAGAGATCGTCCGTCGCAACAAAAAAAATGTTTTTATCTGTGTTGATTATGAAACCGACTGGGATTTATTTTGCCAGGCATTGAATCATCGTGTCCCACCTTGGTGTCACTATAAGCTGGTGAACAGTGAATTTGTTGAACTGATGCTATACGATTTTTTTAAAAACTCAGGTTTACCAGAACATCATGCGCTTTATGATGCGCAAGCAAACCGACACGCATACCGCCCTTATCAGCTGAAAAAATAGCAGTCGCTATTTCATTGTTCTTAGAGATAAACGCTTAACTGAAATGGTTACTATCCATGCTACTTCACACATTGATTCATCCCAAAATTTGTTCACTCGAAGGAAAGGTACTTACCCGACCTGCCGCCAGAGCTATTGTGCTTCAGCAGGAAGATATCCTTTTACTCTATACGCAGCGCTACAACGATTACAGCCTTCCGGGCGGAGGGCTGAATGATGGAGAAGATGTGTCCGTTGGTATGCTGCGTGAACTTCAGGAAGAAACGGGAGCGCAGAACATTCACATCCTTCGCTATTACGGTTGCATCGATGAATACCGTCCGTCACCTAAACCAGAGTACGACCTAATGTATATGCGGTCGCATTTTTATCTGTGCAATGCAGATCGTGTCTTAGGCTCGACTAGCCTTGAATCTTACGAAAAGAAAAACGGCATGACAGCAAAATGGATCAATATTCATCATGCTATTGCCCACAATGAACGTGTAATTTCCGACCAGCACGTAAGCATGGGTGCCTCCATTCAAAGAGAGACGCTGATGCTTAAACAAATTGCACGTGAGCTTATATAAGCTGCGTGGTTCGACCGGTTTGAAGAGCTTTGACGCACGCGCTCGTTTTTGATAACATGTGCATATACCTACCAATCTCACATAATTACCAATGTAGTTTTCCCTTCTAGCGGGTTGCTCTTCTTCCCGTCACAGCCTTGACATGTAATCACCGAATGGTGTTCTGCGTGCGTTTGAGGCAAATATTAATTTCTAGCCAATCCGTTTGGCATTTCTGTCGTTGTTGGATTTGATGCTTGGCGTTGAATCCCAAACATTTTTATATCTAAGCGTTTGCCGCAATGCGTACTCCTACATCGCATTTTGCTTGTGAGCGCGCTTGCCTATTGAGATTACATGTTTATTCAAAAAATCCGCCAAGACTGGCTCTCCAATATACGGGGAGACCTGCTAGCCGGTATCGTCGTGGCGCTCGCCCTGATTCCCGAAGCAATCGCCTTTTCGATCATCGCAGGTGTTGATCCAAAGGTAGGACTTTATGCCTCGTTTTGTATCTCAGTGGTCATCGCATTCGCAGGGGGGCGGCCAGGAATGATTTCTGCAGCTACCGGAGCGATGGCCCTACTTATGGTGACATTGGTTAAAGACCACGGTCTTCAGTACTTGCTCGCCGCTACGGTATTAACTGGCGTTCTGCAAATCATTGCCGGTTCATTAAGACTTGGGTCTTTGATGCGATTTGTTTCACGTTCAGTCGTGACAGGCTTTGTGAATGCACTTGCCATCCTGATCTTCCTGGCGCAGTTGCCAGAGTTGACGAACGTCTCATGGATAGTTTATCCAATGGTGGTCGCTGGGCTGGCAATTATCTATTTGTTTCCGTACCTAACCAAAGCTGTCCCATCGCCGTTGGTCTGCATTGTTGTATTGACGATAGTGGCTCTGATTCTGGGATTGGATATTCGAACCGTGGGAGATATGGGTCAACTTCCTGATAGCTTACCCATTTTTCTCATACCCCAGATTCCACTGAACTTCGAAACTTTATCGATCATCTTTCCGTACGCTTTGACGCTTGCTGTAGTTGGGCTTCTTGAATCGATGATGACGGCAACGATCGTTGATGATCTGACAGATAGTCCAAGCAATAAAAATCGTGAGTGCGCGGGCCAAGGCGTCGCAAACATCGCTTCAGGTTTTTTGGGTGGCATGGCGGGTTGTGCAATGATCGGCCAGTCGGTCATCAACATCAAATCCGGTGGACGGGGAAGACTTTCTACCCTTGCATCCGGTGTTATTTTGCTAATCATGGTGGTGTTTATGGGGCCATGGGTGGAGCTTATCCCCATGGCAGCACTTGTAGCCGTGATGATCATGGTAGCGATCGGAACATTCAGCTGGGAATCTTTGCGTAACTTGACTACCCATCCCAAGAGTTCCAGCGTCGTGATGCTAGCAACGGTAGTCGTTGTCGTTGCTACTCATGATTTGGCAAAAGGCGTTTTCGTTGGTGTGCTGTTGAGCGGAATCTTTTTTGCCGGGAAAGTGGGACGTCTGCTGAAGATTGAGTCAGCAACTTCCAACAACGGAAATACAAGAACGTATTCCGTGCATGGCAATGTATTTTTTGCCTCTACAGATCAGTTTAGTAAAGCTTTTGATTTCAAAGAGGTGGTGGGGAAAGTTGTCATCGATGTCAGTCATGCGCACTTTTGGGACATCACGGCTGTAAGCGCTCTCGACAGGGTTGTACTCAAATTCCGTCGAGAAGGCACTGATGTTGAAATCGTCGGGTTGAATGAGGCTAGTGCCACGATTGTTGATCGGTTTGCCATTCACGACAAACCTGGTGCGATGGATAAGCTTAGCGGACACTAATTGGAGAACAACATGAATAACAAAATCTTGGCATGTATCGATCATTCACCATACTCCACAAGCGTATGTGATTACGCAGCCTGGGCGGCAATTCGCCTGGGCGCGCCTTTGGAATTTATCCATGTTCTGAATCGACACCCAGAAAAAGCACAGCGTATCGACTTCAGCGGAAGCATCGGTCTCGGGGCGCAGGAAAGCCTTTTGGAGGATCTTTCTAACCTTGACGAGCAGCGTAGCAAGGTTGCGCAAGAAGCCGGTCGTCAGTTAATTGAAGCCGCAAAAAAACGTGTCATTACTAGCGGTGTGACTGATGCGGAGGGAAGACAACGAAGTGGCGAACTGGTGGAAACGTTAGTTGAGATGGAGGAAGCCGCACGCTTGTTTGTTCTGGGTAAGCGTGGCGAAACTGCTGGTCAAGCAGTACAGCATCTTGGTAGCAATCTGGAGCGCGTTGCGCGCGGTTTGCACCGGCCTATCCTTGTCGTCACGGAAGCGTTTCAAGTGCCCGAAAAATTCATGATCGCATTCGACGGCAGCGCTACTACAAGGAAAGGTGTGGAGATGATTGCTTCAAGTCCTTTGTTTCGAGACATGCCGTGTCACGTGGTGATGGCTGCCGCACGAACAGCTGCCACAGAAGAACAACTTCAATGGGCGCAGAATACGCTGCAAGGTCGTGGATTTGAGGTAGTGACAGCAATGGAGGACGGAGATGCGGAGAAGGTTTTATCTGACTATGTGAAAGATCAGCAGATTGACGTTCTTATCATGGGTGCCTACGGTCACTCACGCATTCGACAACTGTTGGTTGGTAGCACTGCAACGACGATGCTGCGGACATCTTCAATACCAATTTTGTTGCTACGTTAGGTATATGTGAATGAAGTCAAACTTTGAGTCATTAACAATATTTTTAAGGATGTTCATTATGTAGATTGACATGCATATCGAGGTAGGGTGCCCGCATTGCAATGCTTGCAGTACCCTGTTAATCCCGCGCCAGGATTCATTCTTGGCCCAGGCTTGCACCTGATGTGACAGACACGCATACGCCCTTTTTTAAGAGGCCTGTGCCGGTAATTCCCATAAGTGGCCGCTTGGCTTGCGTTTTGGCGCGGGCCTAGAACTCTTTCTCAGAGAAAGTGGTCCACGTATGTATATTCAACATTCATTTTTGTTTGGCGATCAAAAATTCAAGCTCGAAACCGGACACGCTACTAATCAATCAGTCCTAAATCTAGAAATACAGGGCGCCGTAATATCTACGGCCATCGTCGTGTCTGCTGAGGCTGATCCAGAACTGTTCACACCACTTATTGTGGATTACTGTGAAACCGCCGACCCTTCAACGCATATTGTTGGCTTTAATCAATTAGATACGTCCGAACATGAAATTCACGTTTCTACGCTAATCGCTCGCTCCCTAAGTCCACTTCTGCCGTCGGGCTACAAGAATCAGATTCAGTTAAGTATTCAAGCAACGGTATCAGATGGATCCATAGATACCGTCGTTCCCGCAATATTGGCGGCGTCTATTGCACTTGAGGTATTTGGAATTCCCTTTTGTGGCCCCTTGGTCGCAGCACGCGTGGGATACATTAATAAAACGTATGTCCTCAATCCCAATTTGGAACAACGTCGCGAAAGCCAATTAGATCTTATCGTGGCAGGAACAAATATCGGGCTGGCAATGGTCGATGCAGTGATAGCCGAACTACCTGAAGAGGTTGTTCTCAACGGTATAAACTTCGGGCACGAAAAAATACAAGTCGTAATTGACTCTATTGAAAATTTTTGCAATCGTGCAAAAAAAGAGCCGCTGTGGAATGTAACTAAACGCAACATTATTCTGGAAAAAGAGATCGCATCTCTCGCAGAGTTAGCAATAGAAGAAGCCCATACTTTCCCTTTATGTGAGCGAACTGAATTACTTCAAAAAATTACGCAAAAAGTCCTTCAAGAACTGACAGGCCCTGAGGCAAACTACTGCGAACCAGACGTAAGACGAACGTTCATTGAACTCGAACGAAGTATCATCCGTCAACGTTTGATCGATTTTAAATCGCGTATTGATGGACGTAACGCGAGGCAAATTCAACCGTTTTCAATTAATAATCAACAAGTACTTCCCGCAAAAGGTGTTGCATCTTTTTCTGGAAATGCGTCAGCATTTGCATCGGTCACCGTTAGTCATCCTCGTACTGAGATCGACGCACCTCAGCAAGACAGACTGACTTTACATTACACACTTCCCTTATTACCGTCTGAGGAAATAGAGCGCGCCGAACGCACTGAGATTGCCGCTGAGTGCTTTATAAAGAACGCTATCAAGTCGGTAATGCCGTTGGAATGCGATTTTGATGGTGTCATTCACGTAACAACCAAAGTAACTGCGGAAGGAGCTGCTTCCGAGCAAGCGGCAATCTGTGCGGTTTGCATAGCAATGCTAAACGCAGGCATCCCTATTACGTCGCATGTCGCAAGTGTAGGGATGGGAGTCATCATACTTGGCGGTCACTTTACTATCTTGAGTGACCCATCTCCTGCCGAAGAGCATTTGTCAGATTTAAATTTGAGCGTTGCAGGCACCGAGTCCGGCTTAACGGCTTTACAAGTTGACGCAAAAACGCGCGGTATCACTCTTCCAATTTTGCATGCCGCATTTTCTCAAGCTAGAGAATCGCGTTTGATCATTCTTGACGTGATGCGCGACAAGAACGTTGGTTCTCTTCCTTCGCCTCCCCTACATGGATCTGACCCCTGGATGCATCAGTAATCCACAAAACAAAGACAGACATGTCCGAAAGACCTGAGCCATCGTTAGTAATGTCAACGCAGGAGGATGCGGATGCAAATAGAAGATGAATCTCGACGTCGGCGAACCTTTGCGATCATTTCGCATCCCGACGCTGGCAAAACCACTCTGACCGAAAAGCTATTGTTGTTTACTGGTGCCATCCACATTGCGGGTAGCGTGAAAGCGCGCAAGGCAACAAGACATGCTACGTCTGACTGGATGGAAATAGAAAAACAGAGGGGCATCTCAGTCGCGAGCTCTGTTATGCAAATCGAATATCGGGAATGCATTATCAATCTTCTGGATACGCCAGGCCATCAAGATTTTTCAGAAGATACATACCGTGTTCTTACAGCGGTAGATGCTGCGCTAATGGTCATTGATGCAGCGAACGGCGTCGAATCACAGACACTGCGCCTATTGAATGTTTGTCGAGCTAAAAACATTCCAATCATTACGTTTATCAACAAGATGGACCGTGAAGTGAGAGACCCTCTTGAACTTCTGGATGAAATTGAAAGTGCGCTTGGCATACCCGTCGTGCCGTTTTCGTGGCCCGTCGGAATGGGTAAGCGATTTTCCGGTGTCTTTGACATTACCCGCAACCGCATGCGCGTGTTTCGTCCAGGTGAAGATCACGTCAGTGAAAATGAAATCATTGAAGGTATTGATAGTCCGCAATATGAAGTTCGGTACGGCGAAGTTTTTACTCAGGCACGGCGTGAAATTGAATTGGTCAAGGGAGCTACTCCAAAATTTGAACTAGAAGCTTTTCTGCTAGGTAAGCAAACACCTGTGTTCTTTGGCTCTGCGATTAACAACTTTGGCGTACAAGAAGTTTTGGATGCAATAGTCGATTTGGCACCGTCACCTCAGCCTAGGGATGCATTGCAACGTCCGGTTCACCCATCGGAGAAGAAATTTTCCGGAGTGGTCTTCAAAATCCAGGCAAATATGGATCCGGCACACAGAGATCGTGTTGCATTTGTTCGGATTTGTTCCGGTAAATTTGAGCGGGGAATGCGGCTAAAAATATGTCGCAACGGTAAGGATTTACGAACCAATAGCGTGATGTCCTTTTTGTCTCAACGACGGGAATTACTTGATGATGCCTATCCCGGTGACATCATCGGAATTCCAAATCATGGGCTATTGCAGTTGGGGGACACGCTTACCGAGGGCGAAATTCTCCAATTCACTGGCTTGCCATTCTTTGCTCCGGAACTATTCAGGACAGTAGAGCTGGCTGACCCCATGCGAAACAAGCAATTACGTTTAGGTCTCGCTCAATTAGGGGAAGAAGGCGCTATTCAGGTTTTCCGTCCGCAATTCGGTGGCAGCCTGCTTCTCGGAGCGATCGGGGTCCTTCAGTTCGAGGTCGTTGCATATCGCCTTAAAAACGAGTATGGCGTGGAGGTCAGACTAATTCCGAGCCACTATAAATTGGCTCGCTGGGTGACTGCAGAAACTACCGCAGAATTAGATCGATTCAGAGAATCCAATGCAAATCGTATCGCCTACGATGCCGTTGATGCGCCCACCTTTCTCGCTAGTTATCCAAGTGAGTTAACAGCTGTGAGCAACAAATGGTCCCACGTTTCATTTCATGCATTTCGAGAACATGCAGGGTTGATCTTTCAAGAGAGATTGACGTAGGCCTGACCCATCCACCAATACAAATCAATTGAGGACTGAATGCTGACAGAACTACAACTTGAAGAATTCCGAAAATGTATCGAACGTGAACTTGGAAAAATTTACGAAGTAATAGCAAGACCAGGAGATGGATCAGATTCAAATGAACTTGATCAGACAAAAGTGGGACGTCTTTCGAGAATGGATGCAATGCAGCAGCAGGCGATGAACTCAGGGATTCTCGATCGTTTATTAGTGAAAAAATCCCGCCTGGAGGCTGCATTAATCAGACTTGATAACGATGAATTTGGTTTCTGCTGCCAGTGCGGTGACGTCGTCAACCCTGCGCGCTTACATGCCGATCTTGGTGCACCTTTTTGCGCTGATTGTCAGAACGCATTTGATAGTCGTCGTAAGCCCATCTAGTTCAGATCAAATCTGCGAGCCAACCTTTTTTGGAGAATGGACATGCAAGCAAAGAACATCATATTTGGCGGTGAAATTTATAAAGGTATAGCAAGGGGAGCGGATTGCCTTGCGAATGCGGTCAAGACTACTTTAGGGCCCAAAGGACGATATGTTGTCGTGGCTCATGGCATTGATGCTCCACTTATCACAAAAGACGGTGCAACCGTGGCAAGACATATCGAACTTGTCGATAAATTAGAGAATGTTGGAGCACAGGCAATCAAAGAGGTTGCGCTCAGAATGGAAGAATTGGTTGGTGATGGCACCACCACGGCGACAGTGATAGCCCAGGCAATTTTACAAAAAGGCATGAGATATCTTGCCGTTGGGATCAATCCAAGAGATTTGATACGCGGAATTAATCTTGCTGTTGCCGCCGCAGTCGAAGAGCTTCATAGAACTTCATTGCCATGTAACACCACAGAGGATATCCATCGGATAGCAACCATTTCAGCGAATGGTGACCGGGTCATTGGTGATTTGCTTGCTGAAGCAATCAGACATGTCGGAAAAGATGGCGTGGTAGAGATTGAAGAGAGTGAATCTGGCAAGGACGAACTATTTATATCGAAGGGTATTAGCTTCGATCATGGCTTTAGTTCACCGCGTTATTCAGGCCATGAATTTTCGCACTCTATTAAATTTGAGGAGGCCTATATTTGCCTGGCTGAACAGCTCTCAAATCCAGAAGCGCTTTTACCTTTACTCGAACAAGTCAGGAGGACTGGGTTCCCTTTGCTTGTAATTGCGGGAGAAATTGCAGACTCCGTTTTGTCGTTCCTGTCAACAATACATACAAGTGGCGCACTCCAAGTATGCGCGGTGAAAACGCCAGCATTAAAGGGGGCTCAACGTGATTTATATGAAGATATTGCAGTATTTACAGGTGCAAAAGTGATATCGAATGACCTCGATATTTCCATGCGCGAAGTCACGTTAGCACACTTGGGAAAAGCCAAGAAAATTGTTATCGACAACAAGAAATCATCAGTAATCGGTGGATATGGTGATCGCCCCCTCATTCATACACATGTCAAATCGTTGCAAATGCAGCTTGCCGCAGCAAAGAGTACAGAGTTGAGAAGTTTGTTACGAAATAGAATCGCCAAACTTGTATGCGGAATCGCTGTGATAAAAATAGGAGGAAGTACTAAAACGGCGATACAAGAAAAAAAATGGCGAGCAACTGATGCACTACAAAGCGTAAGAGGAGCAATGGCAGAAGGGTATGTTGTCGGTGGTGGCGTTGCTTTGATGCGCACACAAGATGCCGTTGAGATTGTAAAAGCTAACAGTCTGGATATTGATGCCGGCATTGATGTCGTCTTGCAGGCATTGACAGCGCCTCTATGTCAAATCGCTATAAATTCTGGCGCAGAACCATTGGTTGTTAGTGCAAAGGTTCGTCAAAACACTGGGAGTTATGGCTACAACGCTGCGACTGACGAATATGGTGATCTTGCGGCAATGGGGGTGCTCGATGCAACAGTAATTGTACGTACTGCTTTACAACAAGCCGCGTCTGTGTCGTGCCTCGTGCTAACCACAGATTGCGTTGTCGTTGGTTTAGAAAATGCATAACGAAAATTTAATAACTGATCTGCACGAAGAGCGACTCGATACAGTCGTGCGGCACCTGCTGGCAACTGGAGCTAAAAGCGTATTAGACCTGGGTTGCGGATCTGGTGCACTACTGCAGCAGCTATTGAAAGAAGATCAGTTTGAACGAATTACTGGGATTGACACCTCGACAGAGGCGCTTGCATCAGCACGCGATTTGATTGAGATGGACCGTGCCGCATCCTCAGCGCAAGTAGACCTGCTCTATGCATCTTTCACACAATCAAATGAAAATTTGATGGGGTTCGATGCTGCTGCGTTAGTAGAAACCATTGAGCATGTCGCTCCAAACAATCTATCTGCTGTGGAATTTGCAGTGTTCGCATGCTATCGCCCGAAAGTAGTCATCGTTACCACGCCTAATCAAGAATACAACATCAATTACGGAATCGGTCCGGGTAAATTCCGCCATCTAGGACATCAGTTTGAATGGTCTCGAAGAAAATTTCAGCGCTGGTCAAATGGCGTTGCCTGTAGAAATGGCTATTCGGTGATTTTTCTGGATATCGGCGAGCCCGATCCTATCTTGGGAAGTCCAACCCAAATGGCTAAATTCACGCTGATTTGCTTCGAAGAATAGCTATCGCCGGTCAGCCATATTGGCGATCAATTTTATTAATAAGTAGAACGAGGGAGAAAAAAATGCTTAGTTTTCATTCTGACGATATACGGCAAAACCTAAAACCAGCCATTACCAGACCAGCATTCATTTCAGAAAAATCTACGTTTGACAGAGCAATGATGGAGTTGTTTGAGAAGGCAGACATCATAGTCGGAGGGTCTCGCCCATGGGATATCCAGTTAAACACATTCGGTGTACCTGAACGCATTTTTGCACATGGCAGTCTTGGACTGGGTGAAGCCTATTTGGACGGTGCTTGGGATGTTGAAAATCTCGACGAATTTTTTGATCGCATACTCCGCGCGCACTTAGATCAACATGTTCAACCGTTACGGTTGATATTCCACGCTTTGCGCGCACGTTTGTTGAATCTACAAAATTCTCGACGAGCATGGCAAGTTGGCAAAGTCCATTACGATCTCGGAAACGATTTTTACGCAGCCATGCTCGATCCTCGCATGACATATACCTGCGGCTATTGGAAAGACGCAGATAATCTGGCAGATGCTCAAGAAGCAAAATTGGAACTGATATGCCGCAAACTGCAGCTCATGCCGGGCATGCGTGTACTTGATATCGGTTGCGGATGGGGAAGTTTTATGGGCTATGCGGCAGAACACTATGGTGTTAGTTGTGTTGGTGTAACGATCTCAAAGGAACAAGCTGAGTGGGCCCAGAAGCGCTATGCTGGTCTGCCACTTGAGTTCCGACTGCAGGATTATCGTGAGACGAACGAGCGCTTTGACCGAATTGTCAGCATTGGGATGTTTGAGCATGTCGGGCGCAAGAATCATCGCACCTACACAGAGGTAGCGCATCGTTGCCTAGAGGATGGTGGCCTCTTTCTCCTGCATACAATTGGGAAAAACGTCCGCGATACCGTCCCTGACCCATGGATTGATAAGTATATTTTCCCAAACGGCGATTTACCTTCGATCGGGCAAATAGCTGACGCTGTTGATGGACTCTTTGTTGTGGAAGATCTTCATAACTTCGGAGCAGATTACGACCGGACTCTCATGGCATGGCACGAAAACTTTAGTTCTGCTTGGCCTAATTTTTCCAAAAATCTAGGGGAGCGTTTCCGCCGCATGTGGAACTATTATCTACTTTCTTGTGCTGGTGCCTTTCGGGCCAGAGACATACAACTATGGCAGTGGGTTTTATCGAAAGAGGGAGTATCAGGTCGCTATGATCGACCTGATATATCTCGTGATTGATCTAGGCAAGGAATGAGTATCCGCACTAACTAGCTGCGGTTTCGCACAGCAATGCAGCCATTCATTCGCGTTTCAAAATAGCCGTCATTTCGCATCGCTTATGTACCAACTTTGTCTTTAACTATGTGGGCGTATGATTATCGATACCGAGAAAAACAAGCAAAGAGATTTTGCAAACCTTCTTCGAGGATTAGTCGGCAGGCTCCGGAATGTCACTGCGCATGAAGCTCACATCTACTGGCCGATATCGAAAGAAGATGCTGAGGACCTGCTGTCGATCGTATCTTTAGCTCATCGAAGACTCGACAATGCAACGGCAAGCAGAAACTAAGCTGTCCTTTAGATTTCTACTGCAACATTGGATTGACTTTGAAGCACCTCATAGGCAGTGTATCAACTTCTTGAAACTCGACTGCGTATGGCGGGAGCATAGTTTTGACCAGTATCCATGAAACAGCATACCCACGCTTTAAGCCTGATCTGACCCAGCGTGAATTAGACGAAATCTACACACCAAATGAGACTGAACAGCGTTTTGCACGCCGGCTAGGTCGTAGCAATGCATCACGGTTGTATTTGATGATCTTGTTGAAAACAGTCCAGCGACTCGGATATTTTCCGATGGTAGCGGATGTGCCCCCGTCCATCGTTTCTTTTGTCACTAAAGCCCTCGGTTTAAAGTTGGTACCGCTATGCGCGCTTGTTGAAGAAGAAAAATCACGCTCTAGGCGTGACTTCATCGATGCTATCCGTGCGCACCTTAAGATACACCCCATCACTAAGGATACCGACAAGGCCATCGAGTTGGCAGCAACGCAGGCTGCGCAAACCAAGCAGGAGCTAGCTGACATTATCAATGTCATTATTGAAGAATTGATCCGGCAGCGCTATGAGTTACCCGCGTTCAGCCGGTTGAATCGAACGGCGTTTCGGATCCGGAATCAAGTAAATGAATTGTATTATCACACGTTGACTGATCCGCTTCCCGCAGCAGTCACTAGTCAATTCGATGCAATGCTCACGCTTTCTGCAGGTCAGCTAGTCACCGGCTGGCAGCAAATTAAACAAGATCCTAAGAAGCCAACGAACACCGAGGTCCGCCAATATCTCGAACGTGTGAAGTGGCTTAAAAGCTGGGCCTGCGAACTGCCGCAAGTGGACCATATTCCGGTCGTCAAACGCGGACAGTATGTGTATGAAGCGCGTGCACTTGACGCAGCGGACCTGAAGGCGATGCAGCAGAACAAGCGCTATGCACTGATGGTGCTGTTATTCCACGCACAATTAAGTAAAGCGCTCGACGATGCGGTGGATATATTTGTTCGCAAAATGAGGAAGCTTCATAGCGGCGCGTTAGAACAGCTGCAGCTGTATTATCAGGAGCATCAAAAGCGTGCGGAAAAGCTAGTTTCGCAATTACGTGATGTGCTTGAAGCGTTTCAAGAAGGTGAGACCGATCAGGATCGTGGCAAACGGATCGCGGGTGCCATGCATGACAACCCGGAAAAACTTCTCGCCGAGTGCGAAGAGCACATGGCTTACGCCGGGAATAACTATCTCCCGTTTATGCTGGTGCCATACCAGACGCAGCGGCCTTTATTGCTGAACTGCCTGGGCTTACTGGATCTGGAATCCACATCAGCTGACTTGTCACTCATTGAATCGATCCGGTTTGTGCTGGCGAACCGGCAGAGCCACAAGGAATGGTTGTCGATTGTTGACACAAATATCAACCTGAAATGGCTACCGGAAAAATGGCGGCGACCGGTGACTGGACAGCGGTCTGGTCCCGTTACCGAAGTCAATCGCAAGTATTTTGAGCTCTGCGTATTGACCGAGGCAATGCAAGAGTTGCAATCGGGGGATCTCTATGTGGCCAATAGCGATCAATATAGTGATTACCGGGTCCAGCTAGTGGGCTGGGATACCTATGAAGCGCAGGTAGCAGAATATGGTGCAATGCTTGGTTTTCCAACTGATCCCAAAGATTTTGTATCTAATCTCAGGACATGGCTTGCTGACACGGCCTCTCGCACGGATCAGGGTATGCCGGATAACGAGCACGTGGACTTGAACGGGACCGAAATTGTCTTGAGAAAGCATAACAAGGATGTCAAGCCTGCCGCACTGGACCATATCGACAAAGAGCTTACCGCGCGACTGCCCGAAAAGAATATCCTCGACATCCTAGTGGAAGCAGAGACCTGGCTTGATCTTCATAAGCAGTTCGGTACCTTATCAGGCTTCGAATCTAAAATAGACGATCCTCGCAAGCGATTCGTTACCACATTGTTTTGTTATGGATGCAATCTCGGCCCGACTCAGACTGTACGGTCGGTTAAAGGGCTAAGCCGTAAGCAAGTCGCTTGGTTAAATTTGCACCACGTGACTGAGGAGAGATTGGAAAAGGCAACGGTTCAGGTCATCAATGCCTATAACAAATTCTCGCTACCCAAATTTTGGGGGACTGGCAAAAGCGCCTCGGCTGATGGCACCAAATGGAATATGTATGAGCAGAATTTACTGTCCGAATACCACATTCGTTACGGCGGATATGGTGGCATCGGGTATTACCACGTCTCGGACATGTACATTGCCTTGTTTAGCCACTTTATTCCCTGCGGCGTCTATGAGGCTATATACATCTTGGATGGCCTGATCAAGAACGAGTCCGATATCCAACCTGACACGCTGCATGGAGATACGCATGCACAGAGTGCGCCAGTCTTCGGGTTGGCTTATCTGCTGGGTATCAATTTAATGCCACGCATCCGCCAGTTGAAAAAACTAGTTTTTTACAAGCCGGAGCGAGGCATACGATATGAACATATCAATGGCTTATTCAGCGAAGCAGTGAATTGGGAAATCATTGAAACGCATTTGCCGGACATGCTACGCATCGCCTTATCGATCAAAGCCGGCAAAATCACGCCATCGACAATCCTGCGACGGCTCGGCACCGCAAGCAGAAAAAATAAGCTTTATTTCGCCTTCCGCGAACTGGGACGCGTAGTTAGAACTGAATTTCTGTTGAAATATATCGGCGACACGGATCTGCGCAAGACCATCAACGCGGCCACAAACAAGAGTGAAGAATTCAATCAGTTCATCAAATGGCTATTCTTTGGCAACCAAGGCGTGATTGCTGAAAATGTGCGTCATGAACAGAGAAAAGTCGTGAAATACAATCAGCTCGTTGCAAATCTGGCGATTCTGCACAACGTGGAGGCAATGACGGGGGTATTGAAAGAAATGCAGGAAGAGGGTCTGCCTGTAAATGAGGAGGTGCTGGCAGGTTTGGCACCATACCGCACTGAGCACATCAATCGATTCGGCGATTACACACTAGATTTTGATCGCGAAGTGCCTCCGATGAATTACAAGACGCAAATTATTTAAAATCAAAAGGTTAGGCTGAATTCTGACAAATTTTGCACGAATCCCGGCCGACCCTCCATATGAATGAATAATTAATTATTCATTGCCCGTG
>ERZ1032603.12-NODE-12-length-18270-cov-7.032665_pt1 | contig 18270 bp, 15 predicted proteins | sample MGYA00518742_ERZ1032603 | MGnify/ENA primary metagenome ERZ1032603 (study PRJEB33718, sample SAMN03160249) | human skin metagenome | collected 2013-08-02 | study: EMG produced TPA metagenomics assembly of the PRJNA266117 data set (Human skin bacterial metagenome and...
ACTATGTACGTGAGCTGCAGCTGGAGTATCCTTGGTTGCCTGCCGCCCTGCTTGAACGCTATGCGCGCGCTTACGGCACCCGTATCAAACTACTGCTGGCCGGTCGTTCCGGCATGGCGGATATGGGTGAAGCGGTTGCACCCGGCTTGTACGCTGCAGAAGTGCAATACCTGACGCAATATGAATGGGCGACCACGACCGAAGACATACTCTGGCGCCGCAGCAAACTCGGCCTGCATCTGGCCAAAACGAATGAATCTCGCAGGAAGCTGAATCACTGGCTGCACGATCTGGAAAAACAGTAGACAGAATTAGTCGCACGCATCTTGGTACGAGCACGAGCGGAATACAGGGTGGACATATTGTCCATATTTAGACAGGTTGCCGCATGGCAGTTAAAATCCCACCCTGCCAATTTTCCACAAGATGATTGCGCCCTTCGTACACCATGCCAATAAGGCCTGCGTGATCTGTTAATACCGTAAGAAAGAGCAAGCACATGACTACCACTTCCCCTGAACTGCAGTTAGAAAAGATTTCCAGATTCATCGGAGGAATCATGCGGGGACGCGATCCGGATCTCGCTGATCACCTGCAAAGGCTGGATGCCAAAACCGCACAATTCGGCCGCTATATCGGCCTCTCAGAAACCGAGGCCAGCTTGCTCGGAATCGGCGCCGGCATCCACGACATCGGCAAGCTGTGCATCAATGATCATGTGCTGAATAAACCTTCACGCCTCACCTCTACCGAATTCTTTTTCATCAAGCAGCACCCGATGGCCGGCTATCAGTTGTTGGCACCATTGGAACTGGATACACGTGTCACCGACTGCGTGCTGCATCATCATGAAAACTTTGATGGCAGCGGATATCCGCATGGCCTCGCCGGTGAAAACATCCCGCTGTTCGCACGCATCGTCAGGATCTGGGATTCCTACGATGCAATTACGATGAATCGTCCGTATCACAAGGGGCGTTCACCCGCAGAAGCGCTGGCATTGCTGGAAAAAGACAAGGCACTCTACGACCCGGCGCTGCTCGATTCCTTCACCAGCATGATGGGCCAGTCTCCCGCCAGCATCTAGCTCGCGGCAACCGGGCCTGCATCGCCCATGTTGCACCGTGTCATTCGATTCCTGCTGCGCTGCTTATAATGGGGCGGGTTTCCAGTGTTTTCCCGGCGGCATCCGACTGCCACTTGCTTTTTAACTAAAGGAGTGAAAAATGACAGGATGGTTTGAACTCGATCACAGCAGCAACGGCCAGTATCGTTTTGTTCTCAAGGCGGGCAATGCCGAAACAATCTTGAGCAGCGAAACTTACACCAGCAAAGACGCTGCCGAGAATGGGATTGAATCGGTGCGGAAGAATGCACCACTCACTGAGCGCTACGACAAAGAAACCTCGACCAATGGCAAACCCTACTTCAACCTGAAAGCGGGCAACCATCAAATCATAGGCACCAGCCAGATGTACTCAAGCGAACAGGCACGTGATGCCGGCATCGCCGCCGTCAAGGTCAATGGCACGACCGGCACAGTCAAGGATAAAACTGCCTGATCATGCAAAAAGCGGCGGAGTCTGCATCGCACACTCCGCCGCTCCCTGCGCGCCTTCGTTGTCAACTCATGACAACAATCGCGCAATCAAACATTTAAGCTGCTTTCAAGGTCTGCACATTGTCAGCCACTGCATCAATCGCAATCTTGCGTGGTTTCAGCGCTTCCGGAATTTCACGTGCCAGTTCAATATTCAACAGGCCGTTATCCAGTTTGGCACCGACTACATATACGTGATCGGCCAGCTGGAAGCTGTGCTCGAAGTTGCGCGCAGCGATACCGCGGTGCAGGAAGTTGCGCGTTGCTTCTTCGCGCGCCTTGCGACCGGTGATCTTGAGCGTGTCGCGCTCGCTTTCAATTTCAATTTCGGAACGGTCAAAACCGGCCACCGCCATCGTGATGCGGTATTTGTTTTCACCTGTCAGTTCAATGTTGTAAGGCGGGTAGCTTGGCTGGGCTTCGCCACGCTGAGCATCGTCGAATAGCTGGGCCAGGCGATCAAAGCCGATAGCGGAACGATAAAGTGGGGAAAAGTCGTATGTACGCATGGTTATATCCTTTTAAAGTGAAGCGATATGGTTAATGCGGACCTCGTTTGAGCATCCGCTGAGTCGGATATAGGCGCTACAAAACGCGTTTCAAGATCTTGAAAAATCGCCGCCCCGCCCCGATAGCGGCGCAGATTTTTCTCAATATATTTTTGCTGGGCTGACTATTGCCATTCGGCAGGCGTGCAAAAAGCGGCAACTTCAAACTTCTTTACATGAAAAACCTTGCATTTGGGTACCGGATCGACGAAAATCCAAATGAGAATAATTGCTATTTACAGGCAATTGCACCACCCAAATAATATGAAAATGAATATGTAATGGAAGCACGTCCGAATAATCCGCAACGTGCTTACTGGCTCAAGACCTTGCACCAATGGCACTGGATCAGTTCGGCACTGTGCTTGCTGGGCATGCTGCTATTCAGCGTGACCGGCATTACCTTGAACCATTCATCGCAGATCGAAGCAAAACCCCAGGTCTCCAACCAGGAATTGCAATTGCCGGCGGCGCTGCAAACCCAATTGGCCAAAACGGCTGGCAGCGAGTCGGGCAAGCCAGGCGACACGCTATCGCCCGAGTTGCAGGGCTGGATGAAACAGCATTTATCGGTCGACGTCAGCGGACGCGATATCGAGTGGTCGCCGGAAGAGGTTTATATCGCGCTGCCACGCCCGGGTGGTGACGCCTGGGTACGTATAGATCGCAGCAGCGGCACGGTGGAATATGAATCAACCAACCGCGGCTGGATTTCTTATTTGAATGATTTGCATAAAGGCCGCAATACCGGTGTGGCCTGGAGTTGGTTCATCGATATCTTCGCGGCAGCTTGCCTGATTTTTTCGATTACCGGTTTGTTTATCCTCAAGATGCATGCAAGCAATCGTCCTAGTACCTGGCCTATCGTCGGCCTGGGCGTATTGATTCCATTCTTGCTGGCTATTTTGTTTATTCACTAATCCACTAAACGATTATTACGGGGTTTTATGCGAATTTCTTATTCCTTCATGTTGGGTGCGGCACTCACTACACCCGCTTTTGCTGCAGACCTGAACGTCAAAGTCGAGATCCCTCGCCTGACCGTTGCCGAATACCACAAGCCTTACGTCGCATTCTGGATTGAAGGTGCGGATCAAACCTTCGTGCGCAACCTGGCGGTCTGGTATGACCTGAAGATGAAAAATAACGAAGGCACGAAATGGCTGAAAGACATGCGTCAATGGTGGCGCAAGAGCGGTCGTGATTTGCAGATGCCGGTAGATGGTTTGAGCGGTGCCACCCGTGCCCCGGGCGAACAGCAACTCAGCTTCAACAGCGCCAAGTCCGGTCTCGACAAGCTGCCTGCAGGCGAATACTCGCTGGTAGTGGAAGCGGCGCGCGAGGTCGGTGGCCGTGAACTGATCCGCGTACCTTTCCAGTGGCCGCCAAAATCCGCACAGACTGCACAAGCCAAGGGCGAGCATGAACTCGGCGCCGTTTCCATCGAATTAAAACCATAATATCCAAGGACATCACAATGAAAAAATCCCAATTGTGGCGCGTTGCAGCGCTGGCCGTTTCCCTCTCCGTCGCCCTGCCTATGGCAGCGCACGCGCATCGCGGCTGGATGCTGCCATCCGCTACCGTGCTGTCCGGCAACGAGCCATGGGTAACGGTTGATGCCGCGATTTCCAATGACTTGTTCTATTTCGAACACAATGCATTGCGCCTGGATAATCTGGCCATCATCGCGCCGGACGGCAGCGCGGTACAAGCCGAGAACAAGGCGACCGGTAAATACCGCAGCACCTTCGACGTCAAGCTGTCGCAAAAAGGCACGTACAAACTGACCATGGTGAATGACGCCTTGAGCGCAAGTTACAAGGTCGGTACCGAAAACAAACGCTGGCGCGGAACGGCGGAAACCTTCGCCAAGGAAGTACCAGCCGATGCGCAAGACCTGAATGTGAGCCGCAACCAAAGCCGCATGGAAGTCTTCGTCAGCTCGGGCAAACCTTCGGAAGGCGTATTGAAGCCAACAGGTGCCGGCCTGGAACTGGTGCCTATCACCCATCCTAACGATTTGTTTGCAGGCGACACCAGCAACTTCCGTTTCCTGCTCGATGGCAAACCGGCGGCTGATATTGAAGTGACCGTCATCGCTGGCGGCATCCGCTATCGCGACCAGCTCGGTGAAATCAAAGTCAAAACCGACAAGGATGGCAAATTCAGCGTCAAGTGGCCAACGCCAGGCATGTACTGGATGAGTGCCAACAACGGCGGCCCGCAAATGGGTCAAGGTGCAAACCGCGCGCCGCAAGCCGTTGGTACGCTGGCAAAACCTATCCGTCGTGTCAGCTACACCGCGACACTGGAAGTATTGCAACCGTAAGTAAAGCGCTAGTCCTGCGCCCGTTGCCCATGCTCGGCAACGGGCGTTTTTAATTTGATGGCTGCAGATTGCCAAATCCGATGCGACGTACACTGGTCCCGCTGATAGAAACCGCTCCCGAATCGCCCGCTCTTGGCGGTGTCGTGCATACCCTGCACGGCCAGACGATGGGTACCAGCTGGTCGGTCAAACTGGTGGCCGAAGTAACGCGTCGCCTGCCGCCTTTGCGCGCAGCTATCCAAAAGCAGCTTGATATGGTCGTGGCCCAAATGAGTACCTGGGACGCCACATCGAACCTGAGTATTTACAATCAAGCCGCGCCAGGTTCATCGCATGCACTGCCCGATGAATTTTTCACCGTCCTGCAATACGCATTGGAAGTCGCACGCGCCAGCGATGGTGCTTATGACCCGACTGCCGGCGCCTTGGTCAATGCCTGGGGCTTTGGTCCCGCCAAACGTTATAACGAAACCGATTTCGTCGCGCCGACGCCCGAGTTTCTCGCACAGGCCAGGAAGCAATGCGGCTGGCACCGCATAGAACTCGATAGCAGCACACAGCGCGTACAACAGCCCGGCGATATTTATATCGACCTGTCGGCGATTGCGAAAGGCTTCGGCGTCGACCAGGTCGCACGCGAGCTGCTGCGCCTCGGCATAGACAGCTTCCTGGTTGAAGTTGGGGGCGAATTGCGCGGTGCCGGCGTCAAGCCGGATGGACAACCGTGGTGGGTCGCACTCGAACATCCACTGCCGGATGCACTGGCTTCGGCCGCTTCCAATACCGCAGTCGGCATAGAAACCATCGCCGCCTTATACGATTGGTCGGCCGCCACTTCCGGCGACTATCGCCGCTATTTTGAAAACGACAGCACACGGTATTCACACACGATAGATCCGCGCAGCGGCGAACCGATACGCCACGGCCTGGCTTCAGTGACGGTGCTGCACAAGGAATGCATGGCGGCGGATGCGTGGTCGACCGCACTCGGCGTCATGGGTGCCGAACAAGGTCTCGCCTATGCCAACCAGCATGGCCTGGCCGCACTCTTCATCAATCGCAGCAAAGACGGATTTGAAGAACACCTGAGTGCATCACTGGTGGACTTACTGCAATGAACTGGAGCGAACAAACCCGCATCATCGTGGCGGCAGTATTGGTGCTCGCCTACCTGGTGCTATGCGCCGGCATTTATTATTCCGAACGACGCAAACGACAGCAGGCATTGCGCGCTGCGGCTGCGCTCCGACCCGCCGCAGATGGCGTACAGCCATGGCTGGTCGGCTATGCGAGCCAGACCGGTTCGGCTGAACAACTAGCATGGCAAACCGCACGCATGTTGCATACGGCCGGCGTACCGACGCGCGTGGCCGCATTATCCGACATCAGCCTTGATGATTTGATGCAAACCGAACGCGCACTCTTCGTCGTCAGTACCTATGGCGAAGGCGATCCGCCGGACAACGCCTCGCTGTTTGCCACCAGGCTGATGAATGCAAAGCAAACGCTGTCGCATCTGCATTTCGGTGTATTGATGCTGGGTGATAGTCACTATGTACACTTCTGCGGTTTCGGCCAGACACTCACCAAATGGCTGCAGAAGTCCGGCGCGCAAGCCTTGTTCGAAAGCGTGGCGGCAGACAATGGCGACAACCAGGCCCTGCACACCTGGCAGCATCACCTGAGCCATCTTGCCGGCACCAATGACACGCCCGACTGGCAAGCCCCCGCCTATCAGCAATGGCGTCTTGCCGCTCGCCACAGGCTCAATCCTGACAGCGCCGGCGGCCCTACCTTCCATCTCGAACTGGAAGCCCCGGACAATGAAGCAACATGGGAAGCCGGCGACCTGGTGCAGGTGCTTGCACCGGCTGATCAAGAACGTCCGCGCGAATACTCGGTCGCATCGATACCCGCTGACGGCCGTGTACACCTGCTGATACGACAGGAACGACGCGAAGACGGCTCGCTCGGCATTGCATCCGGCTGGCTGACTGAGCAGGCAGTACTCGGTGAAACAGTGAATTTGCGCTTGCGCCCACACAGCAACTTTCGCCTCGGTGACAATCAGCATCGCCCCCTGATTTTGATCGGCAATGGCACCGGCCTGGCCGGTTTGCGCAGTCATCTCAAGGCACGTGCGGCGAACGGCATGCAAAGGAACTGGCTGGTCTTTGGCGAGCGCAATGCAGCTAATGATTTTTACTATCGCGATGAAATTGAAGCCTGGCAAAAGCAGGGAATACTGGAGCGTGCCGACATAGTGTTTTCACGTGACCAGGCGGAACGCATCTACGTGCAGGACAAATTACGCGAACAAGCAGAGCAGGTCCGCGCCTGGCTGGAAGCGGATGCCGCCATCTATGTCTGCGGCAGCCTGGAAGGGATGGCCGGTGGCGTGGAAGCCAGCCTGACTGAAATCATAGGCACTACCGGCGTGGAACAACTGATACAGCAAGGCCGTTACCGACGCGACGTGTATTAAGGAAGCAGGCCAGCATCACACGACAGCCCACTGTCGCAACAGGTTGTGATAATGCCCGGTGAGACCAACGATTTCTTCGCTGTCCCCCAATCGGGCGCGCAACTTCTGGATATTCTGATCCAGCTCAAACAGCAAGCCGCGCTTGCCGTCATCCGCCACCATGCTTTGCACCCAAAAGAAAGAACTGATGCGCGCACCACGCGTGACTGGCTCGACTTTATGCACACTACTGGCCGGATACAGGATCATATCGCCGGCCGGCAATTTGACTGCATGCTCGCCGTAAGTATCCGCAACGATCAGCTCCCCTCCTTCGTACTCTGCCGGCTCGCTTAAAAACAGCGTGCATGACAGATCCGTACGCAAACTCAGATTGCTGCCGGGGATACTGCGTACCGAGCCGTCGATATGGAAGCCGTAATGCTCACCACCTTCGTAGCGATTGAAGAGCGGTGGCATGTAACGCATCGGCAAAGCCGCCGACACAAACAAGGGATGACTGGCCAAGGCCTGGAGTATGGTTTGACCGACCTGCAATCCTATCGGTGACAGTTCCGGCAATTGGCGGTTTCTTTTGACCTTCGCACCTTGTGCACCCACCGTCGCCTTGCCATCTACCCAGTCCGCTGCATCTATTGTTTTACGGATTTCAACTACTTGTGCGGCTGTCAGCACTTCCGGTATGTGCAACATCATGATGACCACTCCAATAAAAAGAGCCCCTCCTGGCGAAGGGGCTCGGCGACACATTCATCGCTTAAAACAACTTGTATAAATCAAAATTTCAGATTTGCGGTCAGCAAGGCATTGCGTTCAGGGCCTGGCTGATAACGCGTGCCTCCACTGTTGATACGAGAGATGTATTTCTTATCGAATACGTTGTAGAGGTTCAACTGTAAGGACAGGTTTTTAGTGAAGTCATACGACGCCATCGCATCTGCTACCCAGTAATCAGGTATGGTCCACAAACCCGTAGGCGCCTGTATGACGTTACTGCTGCGCGCCGCGGTATCCACGTAGCGTGCGCCGCCACCTATCGTCACGCCACCGGGCAATTTATAAGTCAGCCACGACGTGAAGGTAAGCTTGGGTGAGAATACGATCACACCGCCCTGGTTCGCCGGAGACCCTTGCAGGATCTTCGAATCCATATAGGAGAGTCCGATGCTGGCATTCAGATTAGGCGTGACAAGTCCCACCAGGCTAAGCTCCACACCATTTACCCGACGTTTACCAATTTGGGTGTAGACCGCAGGATTACCGCCATCCGAGACCAGTTCCTTCCTGTTTTCGCTACGGTAAATCGCAGCAGCCGCTGATACGCGATTGTCGAACAGATCCCATTTGGTACCCAGCTCAATATTCCGGCCTTCTTGCGGATCGAGATTAGGATTTGACGCGTTGTTACTAGTAGTCGCTGCCAGCGCGTTGTTTGCGCCACCAGGTGGCTGGAACGAAGCAGACATGCCTGCGTAGATGCTACCGTTGCTGGCCGGCTTATATACCGCGCCCAACTTCCAGCTCAGCAGGGAATCAGACAACTTGCGATCGTCCGCCCTGCTTAGAATCCTGGTCGTGGTGTTAAAAGTTGCAGACTCCGTTTCCGTTCTAAATCTTTCCCAACGAACACCGCCATTCAGCATCCAGCGATCGGACAAATTCAGGGTATCGAAAGCATACACTGCGGTAGTGAAGGTATTGCCATCGGTATATGCACCATTCTGCTGCGGCATTGCAGCCGGGGTATTCCGGTCTGGTGCATACAGGTTTGCCGCAGGCACACCTACAGCCCCTGTAGCCGACAGCGTTCTTTGCCTTTCATATATAAATTCAATACCGGTCGACAAAGTGTGTTTGCCGAAGCCCGTATCAAATTCTGTCGTCAGGTTGGTCTGGTTGGTTGCAATATCATTTGTTTGTACCCGCCCCGCGCGTGAACGGGAAACTGTAAAACTCGATGGATCAGCACCTAAGGCCGCTGTGACTGCACCGATACCTGTGACAACCAAATCCTGCTCGGCACGTCCGACACGGGTCGTATTACGTATAGTGGTATCAGGCGAAATATCATGCTCTATCTTCGCAGTGAGCATATCTACAGTGACATCATCCCTGTCTCCATTCAGCCCGTAGTAATTGCTGGACCGCACCGCAGGTCCTGGCTGCCTTGCATTGCCGCCGTAGCCATATCCCGGCATACCAAAAGTCGAAACGCCACCTTCCGGGATATTGTCCTGTTCAATATGCAGATAGCTTAAGGTTGTACGCGTTGGCGTTCCCAAACCAAACGATAACGACGGGGCAATGCCTACCCGCTTGCTTTTAATACCATCGCGTCCAGGAACTCCATAATCCTGCGCCATAAAGTTCAGGCGAAAAGCACTACCCGGAATACCCAGGTCCAGCTTCCGATTTATATCGAGCGATGCGCGTTGACGATCATCCGTACCCACGATCACATTGCCGGTAATGAAGTCTTCGCGCTGCGCAGCTTTGGAAACCAGATTGACGTATCCGGACGACGCGCCGCGTCCGTTATCCGAACCGGATGGGCCTTTGACCACTTCAATCTGCTCAAGGTTGAAAGTATCCCGCGACATTGCGCCAAGATCGCGAATGCCATCAATGAAAATACTTCCGGACGTATCAAAGCCCCGCATGAAGAGTGTATCGCCGGTCTGTGTATTACCGCCTTCACCGAGCTGCAAGCTGATGCCGGGAATATTGTTCAAGGCATCACTGAGAGTCGTGACGCCTTGCTGCTGCAGCATTTCTTTCTTGATGACAGCAATGGTTTGTGGCGTGTCGACCAAGGGCTGGGTAAATTTGGGCGATGCTACGGTGTCGGCCTTGTAGTTCTCTGCAGCAGTACCTTGCACCGTGATTTGCGGCAAGGTGTCTGCTTTTTTTATGGTCTTGTCATCTGCCTGTTGCGCATACGCCGCGCCCGGTAATGTTACGAATGCCAATGCAACTGCCGCCGAACAGTTCAAACGACGGGCAATAGGGTGCTTGCGGCTTTTGATATGAGCCATCAGTAATTCCTCCGAATAGGTTGAGACACTTGGCTGGCTGGTCTGCAACCGGAAAGTCGGAGGCACTAGGAATGGCTGGCGGTCGACTGAATGTATCGCAAACGCAAATGAGAATTATCCGCATCTGTAGAAATGCGCGGGATCATTGTCTATTGTTTGCCGACAAGAAATCTTTTGTTGTAAATAAGAGAAGGAAAGGCGGATTGGCGTGCACAGGCATGTCGCCCGGCACACAAGCGGACAACTGCCTTGCTTAAGTTATCAACGGTAGGGATGGAAGCCAGCGCCCGCCACGTATATTTATGACTGGCGGGCCGGATGAAATGAAAGGAACGGCTAAATCGGCTGTCTTAGACTGCAGCCCATTGCCGCAAAAGATTATGGTAATGCCCGGTGAGGCCGACCACTTCTTCACTGTCGCCCAGCTTGGCGCGCAGCTTTTGAATATTCTGGTCCAGCTCAAACAACAAGCTGCGCTTGCCGTCATCCGCCACCATGCTTTGCAGCCAAAAGAATGAGCACACGCGTGCACCGCGCGTTACCGGCTCGACCTTGTGCAGGCTGCTCGACGGATACAGGATCATATCGCCGGCAGGCAGTTTCACTTCATGTTCGCCATAGGTATCGGCGACGATCAGTTCACCGCCATCGTAGTCTTCCGGTTCACACAGGAATAAGGTGCATGACAAATCCGTGCGCAGGCTGAGGTTGGAGCCGGGGATAGTGCGCACCGAACCGTCAATATGAAAACCGTAGTGCTCACCGCCTTCATAGCGATTGAACAAAGGTGGCATGTAACGCATCGGCAATGCCGCTGCGAAGAATAAGGGATTGTTCACTAGGGCCTTCAGGATGATCTGGCCCAGCTCCATCCCGACCGGCGACAATTCGGGCAGTTGCCGGTTTTTCTTGACCTGCGCGCCTTGCGCGCCGACGGTAGCCCTGCCGTCAACCCAATCCGCCGCATCCAGCCATTGTCGGATCTCGGCCACTTGTGCAGGCGTCAGTACTTCAGGGATGTGTAACATCATGTTGGCCACCTCAATGAAAAAAAGCCTCTCCCGCAGGAGAGGCTTATCAGTATAACTTCAGCTCCGGACTACTTTTAAAACTTAGAAGCGGATATTTGCCGTCAGGCGAGCCGAACGCTCAATACCTGGCGTGTAACGGTAACCGCTCTTGTTGATCGAGGCGACGTAGTCTTTGTCCAGCAAGTTATATAGGTTGAGTTGCAGATCAACATTCTTGCTGACGGTGTAGGTTGCCACAGCATCGTAGACCCAATAGGCCTCGACATACTTAGGCGTACCAATTGCTCCGTCAGACGGCTTGCGCAGTTCGCCGACATATCGCGCGCCGCCACCAATCGTGAACCCATGCGGTAACTTATAGGTAGTCCACGCTGTGAAGGCCTGTTTTGGCGTGTAGTTCAACCCTGTTGAACCGTCAGCCGCAACCGTTGCACCTGCAGCGACAGCCGTGTCCATCGTGGTGTAACCCGCACTTATTTGCCACAGTGGTGTGAGTTCACCGACTACGCCGATTTCAATACCTTGCACACGCTTTTTACCCGTTTGCGAGTATCCATCAACTGCGTTGCCTTCGACTTCGTTTTTAACGATAGTGCGATACAAGGCTGCGGTTAATGCCAGTTTCTTGTCCAGCAAATCCCACTTGGCGCCAATTTCAGCAGTCTTGGTTTCTTGCGGATCATAGTTAACGTTATTGGCATTGTTCGCTGCGCTGCTTAATGCAAAGGTCGAACCACCTGGTGGTTGTTTCGATGTTGCATACGCCGCATACAAGCTGCTGTCTTCGGTCGGTTTGTACAAGGCACCGAGCTTCCAGTTAACCAGATTGCCCGATGTATCCAGGGTGGCATTTTTTACGTTAAGCGTGCTGCTTTCGTATTTTGTGTCGTAGTGGTCAACGCGTACGCCGCCATTGATTTGCCACTTCGGCGAAAATTCCAGGGTATCGAATACATATACCGACGCAGTATTGGTACGTCCTTCTGAATCTGTACCGTTACGTACCGGGTTATAACCCGTTCTTACGAGGTAAGGATTCGGGTTATACAGGCTGGTATTTGGTACGGTACCCAAACCTGCGTAGCCGTACGATGTTTGCTTTTCACTCGACAACTCCAGGCCGGTTGCCAACGAATGTTTGATCGAACCTGTAGTAAATTTTGCGTTCAGGTTGGTTAAGTTTGCGATGATTTCATTCGTTTGATCTTTCATCTGGCTGCTACGACCTGCCAGGACCCATGTCGATGGATCTGCAGGATTTGGCGTCAGAATATTTGGAGCAGACGTCATGAAACCCGTGAGCAAATAGTTCTCTTTGGTTTTGCCATAACGCGTCGTATTTTGTAATTTTAGATCTGGCGAGATGTCGTGCTCAACACGAACGGTAAACATATCCGCCGTTACATCATCGAAATCATTGACCGTGCCGTAGAAGTTTCTCGGATTAACCTTCGCCGCATCCGTCAACCACTGACGCGCCGGTATGGAAACGTTCCCGTTAGCTGCTGTTGGAAGCTGTACCGGGCTGCTATAACCAGGCAGGCCGATGGTCGGTACGCCGCCATTCGGGATATTGCTTTGATCGATACGCAAGTAGTTCAAGTAAGTGCGTGTGTTGGTATTCAAACCAAATGCCAGTGCTGCCGCGATACCTTGGCGATCATTCTTTACGACATCGCGTCCCGCTACGCCCGAATCATCTTTCAAGAGATTGAGACGGAAGGCAGCGCCACCTTCCAAATTCAACGGCTTGTTCAGATCAGCAGTGACACGCTGGTAATCACCGCTACCGAGACCGATCGAACCCGAATAGGCTTCTTTCAAAGTTGGCTGCTTGGTTACCAGATTGATCGAGCCGGTCGGTGCACCACGACCTGTGTCTGCACCAGCAGGGCCCTTGGTTACTTCGATTTGTTCGATATTGAAAACGTCACGTGAAATGGAACCCAGGTCACGCACACCATCTACAAAAATCGAACTCGATGTATCAAAACCACGCATATAGATCGCGTCACCGGTCGTGGTATTACCATTCTCACCCAGCGAGAAGGTGCCGACACCCGGGGTATTACGCAAAGCTTCGGTCAAGGTCGTGCCACCTTGTTGCTGCACGATTTCCTTCTTGATGACCGTAATGGTTTGCGTTGTGTTCAGCAGTGGCTGTGTGAATTTTGGCGATGAAACGGTATCCGCTTTATAGCTTTCCGTTGCGCCATGTACTTCGATTTCCGGCAGGACAGCGGTTTTTTCCTGAGCTGCAACTGCACCCGGCAACGCGATGAATGCCATCGCAACAGCTGCCGAGCAGCCTGAGCGACGCGCAACAGCGTGCTTGCGGCTTTTAATATGAGCCATCTTTGATTCCTCTAATTTGGATGAATATGGTGGGCTGGCTAGTCTGCAACCAGGCGACAACTTGTCGGAGGTTTCAATCAGATGGCTGGCAGTCGATGAATATCGGCTAGAAACGAATGATAATAATTCGCATTAATAAGATCAATGAAATCCAGCAGACAAGTCTGGATTTGTAACTTTCTGTTGCAAAAGCTTGTTAAGAAAACGTTAAAACGCGTAAATCAGCGACGGCGACGCCACCATAACCAGATCCCGGTCATGCCAAGCATACCCAAGGCCAAGCCACTCACGAAGGTCAAGGCTTCCAGCGCAAGCCCGCCCAATTCACCGGTATGCAATGGATACACAAATGAAAACGCTTGCCCACCTGGATCCAGCTGGTTCCAGCGGTAGGCTGCGAGTACCTCGCCGGTTTTTGGATGCAGGTAGACCGAAGTCAAACCATTCGGGTGTGGATCATCCGTCAAGCGCAGGCGTAAGCGCACTGGCTGGTTGGCCTTCGCAGGCAACTGGATGTAGGTGACGGGATCGTTTGGAAACACTGCATGGCCATGTGCAACCAATTGATCGAGCGTTACTGTCGCAGGTTTGGCAGCCTCCTCCTTCGACAGCACCGGTGGTTTGATCGCTGCGCTGCCGCTCAGCGTAGTGACAAACTGCCCGAGCGGGCGCCATGCCATGTAAGCACCGGTCGCAACGGATACAGCGATCAATAGACCCAGCACGGCACCGCCAATGCGATGCATATCAAACAATCCGCGCAGCAGGCCTTTGCCGAGTTCAATTTTTAGCGATGGCGGCCAACGCTTGGGCCACCACAGTACGAGGCCGCTGATCAGCAGTGCGAGGTAAGCAAGCGCAATCCAGGCGAGGATCGCTTTACCCGTATCTTTCAACAGCAAGGCACTGTGCAGTTTAAAAGCGAAGTTCACAAAGCCATCGTACTCACCACGCCTGCCCTGCTCGCGCCCCGTCACCGGATTGAGATAAACGGTACCGCTCCAGGATTCGCCGCGCACGATTACCCAGAAGGTCTCACCAGCTAGACGTGGCGGGCGCATCGTGAAGTTGCTCTTGCTGCCGAAGTCGGCGATCAGTTGCTGGCGTATTGCTTCCAGCGTCACCGCAGGGGTGGCCGCTGAAGCAGCAACTGCATCCGCCTTAAAAAATTCCGGATGCGCCCATTTGTCGAGCGGCTGCGCGAGGATCAATATCGCACCCAGTACACCGACCAGCGCCAGTATCCAGCCGACCCCGAGCCCCAGCCAGCGATGGATCTTGATCCAGATGCGCCGCATATTGACGACGCCGGTTGTTGGCGGCTGTGACGGAAAGGAAGTGAGCATATAAATGACAAGGCCGGTCAGAGTGACCGGCCGTTGATTTCTGGATTATCTAAATTAGAAGGCGTAGCGGCCCTGAATGTAAACCGTTCGAGGTGCGCCGATCATTCGTCCACCACTACCGCCAGTTATACGTGTGTAGTACTGTTTGTCGGTTAAATTATTAATGCCGGCAAGGATATCGAATCCTTTTTGTTCAGGTACTTTCCAACTCACCTGGGCGTTGAACACTCGGTAAGCAGGAACTTTCCCCAAACTTCCGCTCGTATTTTCCGCCACCGTATTTGCATCATCTGCAAACTGACTACTTTGATGCGTACTCGATAGATTAAGGGTCCATGGACCGGTCTTATAACGTGCGCCTATCGTGTCGGTATTGCGGGAATAGAACGGCAAATCATTTCCGTCAGTCGCTCCGCCATTTTGCAATGTCGCCTTGGTATAAGTGTAGTTTGCATACACGTTCAAACCAGCCCAGAAACCGGTCTCATCAAACGTATAGTCAATCGCCGTTTCCAGGCCTTGATGTTTGGTTTTGCCGAGATTTCGGTATACAAGAGCAGTGCCACTACCCTCTTGCTGGATCTGATTATCAAAGTCAATGTTGAATATCGTCGCTTCGGCAGAGAGATTTTTTGACTGCCAACGTGTACCGAATTCGGTGGTAGTAGCTGTTTCCGGCGTCAAAGGATTTCCAGCTGAATTTTGATTCAACTGCGTGTTTTGCACTGGGCCGAATGATTTACCGTAGTTTGTAAAGAGCGTTAGATCCTGCGTCAGCAAGTAAGCAATGTTCAGTTGTGGCAACGCCTTCTTATTCTCGCGAGCAAAATCCTCGCCAGTCAGCACATTGTTGCGTTTTGATTCAATGCGCTCGTAGCGAACACCCGGTGTGATGCGCCAAGAACCGACAGTAATTTTGTCATCGATGTAGACAGCATGGGCATCGGTCGCATTATTAAATGGTGTGTAACCGGTGATGGCACCTGTGATGAAATTTTCGGTGTAACCATTGGTTCCTGGGTCATTACCACGTTCGCTGATATAGCGATAACCCACGGTCACATCATGCGTCGAAGAACCAGAAGCAAAACGTTGGGTGTAACGTGGCTCGATACCAAATACCCGATAGCTTCGTGGCGAATGCACGAGGCTTGTAGGATTGTTGCCCGTGCCGCTCGCGAGCGTGCTCTGACGGAAACTTTCATTGAAATAGGTACGGATTTCGAATTCTTGGGTATCAGAAATGTTGTTGATATAACCGAGATCGATACCTTTACGATCACCACTCCAGAAATCATAAGGGCGCGTGTTCTGATACGGATCTACCGCATATTGTGCCGGCGACAGCGCACCAGGCGTCTTTGAACTCACATCGTAATATGACAACTTACCGTATATCTCGGAAGTAGGCGTTAACTCATAACGCATTTTCAAAGCAAAATCATTTACAGATTGATCGCTGTTGTCGCGCCAGCCCGAACCACTTGCTCCAGAGTACAGCACGGCAATCCCGAGGCCATTATCCAGCTGGCTACCAATAAAGGTGCTGTATTGCGTGTTGACGTTACCATTGCCGTAATCCAGATAACGCACACTTGCATCGCCGGTAAGTCCGGGCGTAGTTGGCACTGAGCGTGTACGGAAATTAATAATGCCACCAACGTTCTGCGGACCGTAACGTACCGCACCACCACCGCGCACTACATCGACGGTTTCAATGTTTGCGAGGCTGATAGGTGCAAAAGACAATTGCGGCTGGCCGTAAGGAGCAAAGGACATCGGTACACCGTCAAGCAGCACTGTCGACCGTGGCGAGTAACGCCCTGTCAGGCCACGGACGCCGATATTCAAGGAAACAGGCGTGCCGGCGGTGGCGGCATTTTCGCTCACCTGTACGCCTGGGATACGGCGCATTACTTCAGTGATGCTCGACGCACCACTGTTTTCGATTTGCTCTTTTTTCACCACAGTACGCGCGCCAGCAAATGTCTTCACACTGTTTTGCAGGCCACTACCCAGCCAATCACCACTTACTTGAATGGCGTCAAGTGTAGTGGCGTCAGCACTGTCAGGCGATGCGGCATCAACTTGTTGCGCATGCGTCATGCCTGACATGACCATCATCGCGAGGGAAACTGCAGCCGAACATTTCAGCTGGCGCAGCAATACTGATTTACGGCTGTGAATTTTAGCCATGGGTGTTTCTCCGTTTCGATATGTACGCACTGGCGATCTGCTGACAGCGCGACGTGGTCGGCGGGGAGAGAATGGCTGGCGGAAATGAGGGACAAATCAGACAGATTTGTCTAGACAAGCAATGATAATGATTCGCGTTTTCATGGTCAATGAATTCCGCGACGATGTTGCTTTTTTGGTGGCGCGAGTGAGGCTTCTCGCACCATTTCGTCAGACTACTTTCAACTTTGAAAACTCTGGATTTCCGGGCGGAAATGCCGGTTTCAGTTTGCTCAGTTTTTCCAGCACGATGCTGCTGATGGCCAGGTTACGATGCGTCTTCGAATCTGCCGGGATGACATACCACGGTGCATGATCGGCGTCGGTTTCGCGGATGACTTCTTCATACTGATCCTGGTACGCGTCCCAGGACTTACGCTCTTCCAGATCCGCAGGATCAAATTTCCAATGCTTGTCTGGATCGGCAATCCGTTCTTCCAGGCGTTTTTTTTGCTCCTCGGCGGAGATGTGCAGGAAGAATTTCATGATGACGGTTCCGGTTTCACTCAGCATGCGTTCAAAGTCGCGGATGTGCTGGTAGCGTCGCTTGCATTCCTTTTCGTCTATCCAGTCGTGCACGCGCGTGATGAGTACGTCTTCGTAATGGCTGCGATTGAAGATGGTGAATTCACCGAAAGCCGGCACCTGCTTGTGGATACGCCACAGGAAGTCGTGTGCTTTTTCTTCCGTGCTGGGCGCCTTGAATGCAACGCTGCTGACACCGAGCGGATCTATCTTGCCGAAGACGCCACGCACAGTGCCATCCTTGCCCGAGGTATCCATGCCCTGCAGCACAATCAATATCTTGTACTTGCGCTCGGCATAGAGGATTTCCTGCAGCTCGGCGATCTGTTGCGCCTGCTGCTCGACCAGCAATTTGTCCTGTTCCTTATCTCCGCTGGAGAGCGGCTTTTCACCTGCGGCGGCATCGGCTACTTTTTGTTTTTTATCGGCACGGAATGATTGCTGGACGCTGGCCATCTTTATCTCCCCTTCGCTTGTTCGGCACGCCATCTTGCATGGTCGATTTTGGTACAACGGTCGGCGACTACATCAAGGCCTGCAGCGCGCGCCTTGTCCGTCGCCGCTTCATTGATGACACCTATCTGCAGCCATAAGGCACGCGCCTTGATCGCGATCGCTTCATCGGCAATCGGGCCAACCAGTTCGGATTTGCGGAAGACATCCACCAGATCGATGCGTATCTGTTGTTCGGCCAGGGCAGCTGCCGCTTGCGTCAGCGTCGCATAGCAATGCTCACCGAGGATGTGCGTGCCGGCACTGACCGGATTGATCGGGATGA
>ERZ1032603.14-NODE-14-length-16928-cov-8.306407_pt1 | contig 16928 bp, 16 predicted proteins | sample MGYA00518742_ERZ1032603 | MGnify/ENA primary metagenome ERZ1032603 (study PRJEB33718, sample SAMN03160249) | human skin metagenome | collected 2013-08-02 | study: EMG produced TPA metagenomics assembly of the PRJNA266117 data set (Human skin bacterial metagenome and...
GAGTTGTACCAGACCTTGTGCGTCCGCTTCGGCGATGAACTTGCTGTTCAGCGACTCGTCTTTCAGGAAAAACGGTACGTTCATGCGCGAGCGATTCGCCGCCGGAACACTATTGATATAGAAGCCGGTCGAATCCAGATAGTCATAAATCAATTTCGCTTTTGCGATATTGACTTGCTCCATCGCCGCCACACCACCCTGGCGCAACATCCACTGGAAAGTCAAGCCGGCGATATAGATAGGATAAGTTGGCGGCGTATTGAACATCGAATCATGTTCGTCCACCAGTTTCCAGTCGAAAGCGGATGGGCAGATAGGCAAGGCATGGCCCAGCATATCGTCACGCACGATGACTATCGTTACACCGGCCGGACCGATATTCTTTTGTGCGCCGGCATAGATCACCGCGTACTTGGATACATCGATTTCACGCGACAGGATATTCGACGACATATCCGCCACCAAAGGCACATTGCCGACGTCAGGCGTGAAATCAAACTCGACGCCGCCGATGGTTTCGTTGGTGCAGATGTGCACATACGCCGCATCAGGGGTCAGCTTCCAGCTATCACGTGCAGGCACGTAGGTGAAATTCTTGTCTTCGGACGAAGCAGCGATATTGACCTTCGCATACTTGTACGCTTCTTCTACTGTCTTGCTCGACCAGTGGCCGGTATTGACGAAATCGATGGTCGCAGGCTGCGCTGTGCGACCAACCAGGTTCATCGGCACAATTGCGTTTTCCGCAATCGCACCACCTTGCATCAACAGAATTTCGTAATTGTCCGGAATCGACAACAAGGTGCGCAAATCCGCCTTGGTTGTTGCCAGGATTTCCGTGAATTCCCGCCCGCGATGGCTCATCTCCATCACTGACAAACCGCTACCTCTCCAGTTTGTCATTTCCTCTGCTGCCTGCTTGATCACTTCCTGCGGCAATGCAGCCGGACCCGGCGAAAAGTTATACACACGCTTCATTATTCTGCTTCCTCCGTACCGGATTGATCGTCTTCAACTTCTACATCTGATTCAAGTATGCGTTGCAGTCCGCTCAGCTTGGTGCCGTCTTCGACTGCAATCAGGGTCACACCTTGTGTCGCGCGACCCATCTCGCGAATTTCCGCCACACGGGTGCGAATCAGTACGCCGCCGGTGGTAATCAACATGATTTCATCGCTGGCATCAACCAGGGTGGCAGCCACGACCTTGCCGTTACGTTCGCTGGTCTGGATTGCGATCATGCCCTTGGTGCCACGGCCGTGACGGGTGTACTCGGTGATAGGCGTACGTTTGCCAAAACCGTTTTCCGTTGCCGTCAGCACCGATTGCTGTTCGTTTTCTGCGACCAGCAAGGCGATAACCTGCTGCCCTTCTTCCAGGTTCATGCCACGCACGCCACGTGCGGTACGGCCCATCGGACGCACATCGTTTTCGTCAAAGCGCACTGCCTTGCCGGAATCGGAGAACAACATGACATCGTGCTTGCCATCGGTCAGTGCGGCGCCGATCAGGAAGTCACCATCATCCAGGTCGACCGCGATGATGCCGGCCTTGCGTGGATTGCTGAAATCGCTGAGCGAAGTTTTCTTCACGGTACCGAGGCTGGTCGCCATGAAGATGTAATGATCTTCAGGGAAGCTGCGGTTCTCGCCGGAGATCGGCAGGATCACGGTGATCTTTTCGCCATCCTGCAGCGGGAACATATTGACGATAGGCTTGCCGCGCGAGTTGCGTGAACCTTGCGGCACTTCCCATACCTTCAGCCAGTACAGACGACCGCGATTGCTGAAGCACAGGATGTAGTCATGTGTGTTTGCAATGAAGAGCTGGTCGATCCAGTCATCATCCTTGGTCGCCATCGCCTGCTTGCCGCGACCACCGCGCTTCTGCGCACGGTATTCGGAAATCGGCTGCGCCTTCATGTAACCGGTATGCGACAAGGTCACGACCATATCCTGCGGCGTGATCAAATCTTCAGTACCGAGGTCGGTCGCATTCAGTTCGATGGTCGAACGACGTTCATCCTTGTTGCCGATGCCGTAGTCGTTTTTAGCCACGGTCAATTCATCAGTGATGATGACGGTGACACGTTCCGGTTTGGCCAGGATGTCGAGCAAATCAGCGATCTGCTCCATGACTTCCTTGTACTCGTTAACGATCTTGTCTTGTTCCAGACCGGTCAGGCGTTGCAGACGCATCTGCAGGATTTCCTGTGCCTGGTCATCGGACAATTTATACAAACCGTCAGCCTGGATGCCGTAATGCTTGGGCAGGTTTTCCGGACGGAAGGCATTCACGCCGCCTACGCCTTCTTCACCGGTACGTGCCAGCATTTCACGCACCACGGACGAATCCCAGGCACGCGACATCAGATCAACTTTTGCGACCGGTGGGGTCGGTGCGGCTTTGATGATCGCAATGAAATCATCAATGTTGGCCAATGCAACCGCCAGGCCTTCCAGTACGTGGCCGCGCTCACGCGCTTTGCGCAATTCAAATATGGTACGGCGCGTCACCACTTCGCGGCGATGCGACAGGAAGCATTCCAGCATCTGCTTCAGGTTCAGCAGCTTAGGCTGACCGTCAACGAGTGCAACCATATTCATGCCGAAGGTGTCTTGCAGCTGGGTCTGTTTGTACAGATTGTTCAGCACGACTTCCGGCACTTCATTGCGCTTCAATTCGATCACGACGCGCATACCCGATTTATCGGATTCATCGCGAATGTCGGAAATACCGTCGAGCTTCTTGTCACGTACCAGTTCGGCGATACGTTCCAGCAGCGACTTTTTGTTTACCTGATACGGCAACTCATCGACGATGATGGCAGCGCGGTTTTCCTTGCCGAATTCTTCGAAGTGGGTCTTCGCACGCATCACCACGCGACCGCGACCGGTGCGATAACCATCGCGCACGCCGGACACGCCATAAATGATGCCGCCTGTCGGGAAATCCGGTGCCGGGATGATTTCAATCAATTCATCGACCGTTGCATCCGCATTGCGCAAGACGTGCAAGGCGCCATCAATGACTTCGGTAATATTGTGTGGCGGGATATTCGTCGCCATACCAACCGCGATACCGGACGAACCATTGATCAGCAGGTTAGGAATACGGGTCGGCAGTACCGACGGTTCCTTTTCCTTGCCGTCGTAGTTCGGTACGAAGTCGACGGTTTCCTTGTCCAGGTCAGCCAACAATTCACCGGCGATCTTGTCCAGGCGGCACTCGGTGTAACGCATCGCCGCGGCGTTATCGCCATCGATCGAACCGAAGTTGCCCTGACCGTCGACCAGCATGTAACGCAAGGAAAATGGCTGCGCCATCCGCACCAGCGTGTCGTAAATCGACGCGTCACCGTGCGGGTGGTACTTACCCATGGTTTCGCCGACCACACGTGCGCATTTCACGAACGGACGGTTCCACACATTGTTCATCTCATGCATGGCAAACAACACCCGGCGATGCACCGGCTTCAAGCCGTCGCGCACATCGGGCAAGGCGCGGCCTACAATCACGCTCATCGCGTAATCGAGGTAACTCTTGCGCATCTCTTCTTCGAGGGAAATAGGGATTGTTTCTTTAGCGAATTGATCCATTGGCGGTTCGTCTGGTCTTTGGCTAGGGGTTTTAATAATGAAGAATCGCCCAAGTAAACGGGTGATCCGGCAAATCGTAAGATTTTAACACGGCAGAGGCCTCCGCTCCCCGCTTTCGGCAATCCGGGAGCTTTCCCTGCGGTGAGCATTGCAGCCACGTGGCAAGAAGAAAATATGTTTAAATGCTGACTGTCAAAAATATGCCTCTTTTTCAGCCCTCATCCAATTAACAAGAGAAAAACATGATTAACAAAGTGGTCCTTGGCTTGCTGCTTGGCGCCTCCACCTCCTACGTCGCCGCGCAAACCGATATCCAGGTCCCGCCCAATAATGCTTATGCCCAGGATAGCCGCGGTGTAGTGACGCGCAGCGCCTTCGGCCTGTGCTGGCGTTCCGGCTCATGGACGCCCGGCGATGCAGTCGCCGGCTGCGACGGCGCGCTGGCCTCGCCAATCCCGAACCCGACTGCACCGGAAGTTGCCAGCCACCTGGATGGCAAGGTCGCGCCAGTTGCCATTGCAGCAAATTCTTGTGATTTCACTATTGCGCTGGAAAGCGACCAGACTTTCGGCCTGAACCAGTCCGTATTAAATAGGGCTGCGAAAAATCGCATCGACCGCGATGTCCTGCCGAAACTGAGCGCATGCAATGGCGCCAGCGGCATGACCATTACCGGCTACACTGATCTGCTGGGTAATGCACGTGCGAACCAGGTCCTGTCGGAAAAACGTGCCGCAGCGGTCGCCGACTACTTAAAGAAAAAGGGCGTGACGGTCAATATGAAGGTCGCCGGCGTCGGAGCCAGCCAGCCGGTCAAGGAATGCGACAACAAATTAAACCGCACCAAATTAGTTGCATGTTTAGCACCAAATCGGCGCGTTTTAATAGAAATGCATCACTTGCCGAAATAAAAGAGTGCTTTTTATTAAAGATTTCTCAAAAACATGAACGTTTTTGATGTCCAAAGGTCAATGTTTTGCCAGGGGAAATATTTCTTAGCAAGCGTTGTGTTTAAACAACGCTTTGGAAAAAACGTTAATTAGTCGATTTAGCAATCGTTCGTTGTAGTGGCGTGGTGTGGCAAAATGGAGCCAAGTTAAACCATTGCATGCGAACAATTTGTTTCATGTGGTTGTTGAAGCGCGTGTTAATATCCATTTCCGATGTCATTCACGTAATTTTGCGCAGTTTAGTCTGCGGATATCTCACTCGAGAGGAGAAAGAAATATGAATAAATTAGCAAAACTCGTCTTCGCTGCGTCCGCGATTGTCGCAATGTCTGCTCAAGCACAGACCGACATCAAAGCAAGCACACCAAACAGCGCTTACGCTCAAGCTACCAACGGTACGATCGTTCGTAATTCGACCGGTCTGTGCTGGCACACTGGCTACTGGACACCGGCTGATTCGGTGCCTGGTTGCGACGGTGCATTGGTTGCTGCTGCAGCCCCTGCTCCAGCTAGCCCAGCTCCAGCAGTTGTTCCAGTTCCAACCTCGGAAAAAGTAACTTTCGCAGCAGACGCATTCTTTGATTTCGACAAAGCAGTGTTGAAACCAGAAGGCAAAGCTAAGCTGGACGACCTGACCTCCAAGCTGAAAGATTTGAACCTGGAAGTTATCATTGCTGTTGGTCACACTGACTCGGTCGGTTCCGATGCATACAACCAAAAACTGTCGGTTCGCCGTGCAGAAGCTGTTAAAGCTTACTTGGTTGGCAAAGGCGTTGACGCGAAACGTGTTTACACCGAAGGTAAAGGCGAAAAACAACCAGTTGCTACTAACAAGACAGCTGCTGGTCGCGCACAAAACCGTCGCGTAGAAATCGAAGTTGTTGGCACACGCAAATAATTCGTTTCTTGCGAAGCTAAAACCCCGCTCCGGCGGGGTTTTTTTTCGTTCATACGAACAAGTTCTCACCACCCGCACGTAAGAAGTACGCTCCCCGCACTTTCCAGTTATCATTTAGCCCATGAACGCCGATCCTTTAGAACTGAAAAAATTTAGCGATTTGGCCCATCAATGGTGGGATCCAACATCAGAATTTCGTCCACTGCATGAAATCAATCCGCTGCGCCTCGGCTGGATCAATGGTCGTGCGCCATTGGCGGGCAAGACCGTCGTCGATATCGGTTGCGGCGGTGGCATCCTGGCCGAATCGATGGCCAAGAGCGGTGCCAATGTCACCGGCATCGACCTGTCGGAAAAAGCATTGAAGGTGGCTGACCTGCACAGCCTGGAATCCGGCGTGCAAGTACGCTATGAACTCATCGCGGCAGAAGACCTGGCGGAACGCGAAGCCGGTCGCTTCGACATCGTGACCTGCATGGAAATGCTCGAGCACGTACCTGATCCGGCGGCCATCGTCGCCGCCTGCGCCAAACTGGCAAAACCGGGCGGCAAAGTATTTTTCTCGACCATCAACCGCAATCCGAAAGCCTATCTGCATGCGGTGATCGGTGCTGAATACCTGTTGCGCCTGTTGCCAAAAGGTACGCACGATTACGCCAAGTTCATTACACCGGCGGAATTGTCACGCTTCGCACGCGAAGCCGGTCTCGACATCGATGCGCTCAAGGGCATGGGTTTCAATCCACTGACCAAGATCTATTCGCTAAACCAGGATACAAGCGTCAACTATCTGGTCGCCTGCACCAAACCTGCCTGATCTTCGACCTATCGCAAGGCCTGCCCTCACGGCGCGGCCTTGCTTTCCTTACCTGCACACGAGCCCGCATGAAACTACGTACGCCACAAGCCATCCTGTTTGACCTCGACGGTACACTTGCGGACACCGCGCCCGATCTGGCTGGCGCAGTCAATCAATTGCGCATCGCGCGCGGCCTGGAACCGACCGATTACGAACTGCTGCGCCCTACCGCTTCCGCCGGCGCACGCGGCCTGATAGGCGCCGCTTTCGGCCTGACACCGCAAGATGCGGAATATCCGGAATTGCGCGATGCCTTCCTGAAGAATTACGAAGCATCGATAGCGGTAGAAAGCCGTTTATTCGATGGCATCACTGAATTGCTGGCGCAACTGCAGGAGCAAGGCATCGTCTGGGGCATCGTTACCAATAAGGTCAGCTACCTGACTGATCGCCTGGTACCGCAAATCGGCCTCGATCACGCCGCCTGTGTCATCTCTGGCGATACTGCCGGCCATCCGAAACCGCACCCGGCTCCGTTGTTCGAAGCCGCCAAGCGCATCGGTATAGATCCTGAGCACTGCTGGTATGTCGGCGACGATTTACGCGACATCCAGGCTGGCCAGGCCGCCGGCATGACTACGATTGCGGCGGGCTGGGGCTATTGCGGCAACATTGCACCGGCAAGCTGGAATGCCGATGCATTGGCAGAGTCTCCCGAGCAATTATTTACGCTGATCGGTAGAGAAAACAGGCTCACTTGAATCTGCAATGAATCACCCCATCTAATGAGATACAATGGCAATGCTTGGGGGCGACCTGGTTTCGACAGGGGTTGCAAAGCAGCGCAGGGCATACCGAGGACTGGTTACCTCGTAAATACATCCAGAAAAGTAATAACTGCAAACGATAACTCGTACGCACTAGCCGCTTAATAACCGGTTAGCTTCACACCGTTTCTTCCTTGGGGCGGGCTGGCAACAGCAGTGAAGTCATATACAAGGAATCGCGTCGTGCCGGGTCACTTGGCAAGGCGTTAAATAATAGGTGACTCGCCTGTCCGAAGCGTGCGCGTCCGCGTCGTCCGGGTTAAATCAAATGGCAGCGCTAAGTATGTAGAACTGTCTGTAGAGTGCTTCTGGACGCGGGTTCGATTCCCGCCGCCTCCACCAAGAACATGTTTAAAGAGATCCAAAGAAGTCCAAGAAACCGCATTTCTCCCTATGAGAATGCGGTTTTTTCGTTTAAAGACGTCCAAAGCAGAATATTGACATCCAGAACATACAGGGGGTAAATTCGGGGGTATCAATACTCTTCCGCTAAATCGATACCCCCACATGCCTTTAACCAATATTTCCGTTAAAAATACCAAACCTGGCGAAAAGCCTATTAAGTTGTTTGATGGAGGCGGACTATTTCTACACGTTGCGCCGAGTGGGGGTAAATCGTGGAGACTAAAGTACCGATTTGGGGGTAAGGAGAAACTTCTTACGTTTGGCACTTATCCAGAAATAAGTTTAAGTGAAGCGCGAGAGAAGCGAGATCAAGCACGCAAACTATTGGCCGCCGATGTAGATCCTGGGGAAAATAAAAAGGCGCAAAAGGCTGCCCACCAGGAAAATAGTGAGAATACCTTCGAGGTGATCGCTAGGGAGTGGTTTGGTAAGTTTGCGCCAAGCTGGGCACAAAATCATTCTGAGAAAATTATTCGCAGGCTGGAAAGAGACATCTTTCCATGGATTGGGAAACTACCGATCTCGGAAATCAAGGCCCCTGAACTGTTAGCGACCCTCCGCAGAGTAGAGAGCCGCGGTGCCATGGAGACAGCCCATCGTGCGCTGCAAAATTGCGGACAAATTTTTCGCTATGCAATAGCAACAGGTCGGACAGAACGAGACCCTAGTATTGCCTTGCGAGGTGCGATTCCCCCAAACAAAGTCAAACACCATTCGTCAATTATCGAACCAAAAGCAATCGGAGAGCTACTTCGGGCGATTAATGGGTATCAAGGAACACTAGTAACAAAATGCGCTTTGCAGTTAGCCCCACTTTTCTTTGTCCGCCCCGGCGAATTACGAAAGGCTGAGTGGAGTGAATTCAACTTTGAAACGCTAGAGTGGCGCATCCCTGCAGAAAGAATGAAAATGGGGGAGCTGCATATTGTTCCTATTTCAACACAAGCTCTTGCAGTTCTATACGAACTCCGACCACTCACCGGCAATGGCCGTTACGTCTTCCCTGGCGCAAGAACCAATGGCCGACCAATGAGTGAAAACACAGTCAATGCAGGCCTTCGTCGATTGGGATATACAAATGATCAGATGACAGGACATGGGTTTAGAAGTATGGCTAGCACGTTGTTAAATGAACACGGTTGGCATAGAGATGCTATTGAACGACAACTCGCGCATGCTGAGCGCAATGCAGTACGTGCGGCCTACAACTATGCTGAACATCTACCTGAGCGAAGGAAAATGATGCAAGCATGGGCCGATTATCTGGACAAACTAGAGAAAAATTCAATCATCCTGTAGCTTAAAACAGCAAAGTAAGCAGCGAGGAGAACCATTTGATTCGAAAAATTAGAATTCAGGGCTATCGTATCCATAAGGATTTGACAGTCGAACCAAACCCCAAATTCAATCTGATTGTTGGAGCAAACGAATCTGGCAAGTCAACGCTAATGGAGGCTGTCGCGCTTGCGCTCACAGGCCGAATTAATGGTCGCAGCGTATCCGAAGAACTTAATCCGCATTGGTTCAATACGGCCATTGTTGATGATTTCATCAAGAAGAGAACCAGCGGCATCTCAATTAGTTTTCCGGAGATCATGATCGAACTGTCTTTCGAGGACCTTCCGGAACTACAAAGCTTGTGCGGCGCGATTAACTCGCATGTGCCAACAACTGCCTGTCCTGGAGTGACCATGCAAATCTCAGCGAATCCAGAGTACGCTACAGAGCTAGAAGAGTGGGCAAAACAACCTACATCTCTTTTACCCGTCGAGTACTATCGCTGCACTTGGAGGTCGTTTGCGGATAAAGAATTGACCATGCGGCCAAAAGTTCTGGCCACGGCTGTCATTAACTCGCACACTGTCCGAACGTCTTCTGGGATCGACTATCACCTGCGTCAAATCCTCGGCGACCAATTAGAACCAGCTGAGCGAGCGAAGATTTCGCTCGAGTATCGCCAGGTAAAGGCCTCAATGTCAAAGACTGCATTGAATGCAGTCAATACTAGGATTAGTTCCTTGCACGCGACATTGCACAGCACTCCAATAGCACTCGCGATGGACCAAAGCGCCAGAACATCATGGGAGGGGGTTGTAACTCCGCACGTAGATAACATACCGTTCAGTATGTCCGGTCAGGGGCAGCAATCGGCCATCAAGATATCACTTGCAATGAGTCGTCATGCCGGGCGCGCCAAGTTCGTTACAGTGGAGGAGCCCGAGAACCATTTGACGCACACAAGCCTCACCACTCTGCTGTCCAGAATCGAGTCACTTGCTGGTGAGCAACAGCAACTATTCATAACGACTCATAGTTCATTCGTACTCAACCGATTGGGACTAGATAAACTTCTTTTGATGGGAAATGATATCGCCTCCAAGCTTTCGAAGTTAGATCCGGAAACGGTCTCCTACTTTAAGAAGCTCCCCGGATACGACACCCTTCGCATTGTTCTCGCTGACAAGATCGTACTGGTAGAAGGTCCATCAGATGAAATTATTTTCGAACGCGTCTTTCAAGACATATACGGAAAGCTTCCAATGCAATGTGGGATCGACGTTCTCAGTATGCGCGGCCTCTCTTTGGCGCGAGGTATGGAACTATGTGCCGCACTTAACAAACCATTAACGGCTTTGCGGGATAACGATGGCATTGATCCGGCTGAGCTTCGCAGCTCGCTAGATACTTGGCTAAAGAAGGGTGAACGAGAAATCTTTATTGGCGAAGTGACTCATGGCGAGACACTTGAACCCCAGCTGATTTACCATAATGGAGAAGTATCAATACGTGAAATTCTTGGAATTGCTGCTCACGCGGATCTACTGAAATGGATGAGCCGCGAGAAGACCGAGGCGGCACTTCGGATCAGCACTGCAAGGAAAAAGATCATTCCACCGGCATACATGCTCGAAGCGGTCAAGTTTGCACATGGCTAACCGCCTAACACTAGCCGTAGCAGGCTCACGGAAAACACAAGGTATCGTTGAGCATTGCGCGTCCCTACCGCGCGAGCGCCGCGTGCTGGTTTTAACGTATACAAAGGCCAATCAAGCAGAGCTTATCAGCCGACTAAAACGGTATGCTGGAGATCACCATAATGTCGAATTGATGGGATGGTTCACGTTCCTGCTTCGAGATTTCGCACGGCCTTTCCTACCATTCCAGTTCGCTGGACAACGCATCCTTGGCTTTAATTTCGATGGAAGACCTCACCAAAGGGCAAGAGGTATTGGTAGGTTCATAGACTCCAACGGTGCCGCATACGGATGTGAACTTGGCCGCCTTGCTCACGAACTTGTTACTAAAAGCAAGGGGAGTCTCCTGAGAAGGCTGGAGTGCATTTACGATGAAATCCTTATCGACGAAGTTCAAGATCTCAGCGCCCACGACTGGGAAATCATTGACGTGTTGTTGCATTCTTCGATCGACATTCACATGGTCGGTGATATTCGACAATCTGTATTGGCAACAAATCCGCGTAGCTCAAAAAATTCAAAATACTCATACGCGGGAGCGATCAAATGGGCTCGCGAGCGTCAGGCCAGAGGATTACTTGAGATCATAGAGAGCGTTACGACTTGGCGTTGCCATCCCATCGTCGCCAAATTCTCGGATAGCATCTTTGACCCGTCTTGGAAATTCCCGGAAACACAATCCAAGAACGAAACAGTAACAGAACACGATGGGGTATTTCTAATTTCGACGAAGCACGTCGCCGAATACGTTCGCCTCTTCCAACCTCAATGCTTACGGCACAGCATTAGTTCAGGTAAGGCCTTCGATCTCGACTATCTCAACTTCAAAGTATCGAAGGGTATGACCTATGAACGCGTACTGATAGTACCGACTGCACCGATTGCCAAATTTATTGCGTCTGGAACCTATCTAGAGGAGAACTCGGCTGCCACCTTTTATGTCGCAGTTACGAGGGCCAAGCAGAGCGTTGCGATAATTCTAGACAAGGCAGGTTCGTCTTCCCTGCCATTTTGGAGTCCAGTGGTAGAAGCCGAAGAAGGCATACGTCGATAACAGCTGGGCGCTTTGCGGGGCAATTTAAAATTTCGTTTTCCTCTCCAGCTAAATCCCCGCTTCTGACCGAAGCCAGCATAACTAATCCTCTCCATTTCAAAGTACTTAGCTAAGAACAATAACCCTTGCATAAAAAACATGTAAATATGCAACTATTTTGCTATAACATCCCTTTTACAACTTTTCTACCGACTCAAGCTAGCCAGCCTTTATCAGGGAATAAAAATAATGAAAAATTTTCAACCACAATTAAACGTCGCCAATTTCATCTGCAAATTCGATGATTTAGTTTTGCTTGATTTAGCCGAAGAAATTGTGTTGCCTGCTTTTTTAGACTCAGATCTTAAAAGAACGTATGCTGATACCACTAGGTACTTTATTTTAGATGCGGGAATCGGCCCTGTACCGAACAAATTTACCGGAAAATGGAACTCGCTATTGTCGGCAGATTCGTGAAGGAAGGGTACGTGAGCAGAGATCAGGTACTCAGAAATGGAAAAATTGTAAAAGATCGTAGAGTTCTAGCAAGTGCACCATCTAGTATTTTCGTTTTATTTTTATCAAACCACAAATTACTTTTCGTGAGAGAAGTAGCTGGGGCGCCGTCATTAGAAAATTTTGGCACGACCATCGAACACTTTATTAAGTTTAAAAGGAAAGAGTTCATTGATCAAGAATACGAAAGATTGAAAGCAACCTCTAAACCGAGTACCAAAAAAGATTTATTTGAAAAATATCCATCCCCAAGTATCGAGGTCGTTCCGCTAGCCTCCGAAGCAACAATGACAGAATTCATACATAAGTTTGCTGTTCTAAAATCGGTTGAAGTGAAACTATTAGACACTAACCATGAGTTAGACAACAGCGAACTATTCGCGGATCTACGCAAAGCGAAAGATCAGCTTTCTTCCGATGTATTAACGGTTCGCAACGAATCTAAAGGACAGCTAGGGCTAAATAAAACAGCTGCAGCGAAATTGGTTTCCGCTCCAGCAACAGAAGGAAACTCTCGCATTAAACTTTCCGGGACCGACGCCCAAGGGGATACTCTAGTTGGTAACGACGAAAACTATAGACTATCCATTCCAATCAGGTTGCAAAGAGCTGGCGGAGCAGAAAAACCAACCGCAACCATTAACAAGATGATAGAAACGTATTTCAATGCGCTGCAGCAAAAAATATTAACCGTTCAAAAAGGCAACTCAACAGCGCTTAAAAAATTGATGGCCCTTAGAAAATCACTAAAATTATGAGCGATATAAAAGGCAGTGACTTATTCGATGAAAAAGGATTGGGCCAGATTTTTCTCGTTACAGCTCGTCGCTTCCCTTACTCGGCGTTTAATAGTATTTCCACATTAGTGGTTGCGTTACTGCTTTTGCTCCACGCCTGCGCATTTGATTTGCCACATAAAACATTCTTACCGTCAATTCGATCGATGGCCGATATAGGTGTGTCTTATGGTTCCGCAATTCTAGGATTTTTAATTGCTGGATTTACGATTTTCGCGACTTTGACCAAGCCACGCTTGCTCGTGCACATGTATTTAAGAACGCACAAGAGAACTAAGCTAAATTACTTGAAATATAATTTTTTCGCTTTTGTTGAAGTCTTCACGATCTATTTATTATTAATCGGCGCAAGCATCTTAGTTGTAGTTCTAGGGGGAACTGGCGGCTCTGCATCAGCGTTAATCACTAAAGCATTTTCTGTTCATTCAATTATCATTAAAGATCTAATAGTCCGCATCACGTATGTCGGCCTCGGGACACTTCTTTACTACGCATTAGTTGCCCTTAAATCATTCATCTACAACATTTATCACATCGTCATCACCTCTATCGTATGGGAAATGAATACTTCCGACGAAAATGCGCCAACCGAATCTAAGAAAATAGATTGATAAAGCTTTCGCTAGATATCGAGTATCACGCACTAATTTTAGCTACTTGATTCGGATAGGGTTGCTGCCACACACAAGCAAGCGAACTAAGTTCAAAATCTCCCTGGCAGATGAAGTTGTCAGCATCGGCATCAAGCCACCTTCATAGATCGTTCAATCCAATTTTCCAACTTACTGGAAATAATTAGTGCCTATAGATTGCACGTTTTACTCAAGTCGTTTGGTTGGCGGGAAACATTGATCTAATTTGAGGCAAGCATAAAGTTGAGCTAAGACTATTGCATTGTTTCGGCTTACCGTCTGATGGCCTGCAAAAACTGAGAACAATGAGTACACCTGAGCGCCGGCAGCCGATTGAAACTCATACGAGTTTCGAACAGCAGGCTATCCAGCTCCAATTTAGTCCTCAAACCACTTAAATAAACCAAAGCTACGGACGTTGATACTTCGGGATGTAATAAGTCTCGTGTGTGCCTTCGATGGTTAGAAGTTTACTCAGCGGCTGTTTCGATGGTTCCATGTGTTTCTAATTAGCTCTCTTGAGATATTCTTTGATAATTTCGATTCGATTTGGCGGCGCAACACCGCAAAAAATCATCAGATACTTTTTACCACTTCCCTTAAAAGCCTAGGGATCTCTTCATATTCTTCATACCAAATAATATTAACGCCCAACTCTTTCATAATCTCTTCATTGAGACTGTGATGTCTATCTAGAAAAGTACGAATCATAGAACTCGAAACCTTCATGACAGGCTTACCTTGTTCCTTCGAAAAAGACTCGTAACTTATCCGTTTTAAAAAGGCAAAATGTTTAGGCTTATCGATTGATTTTGCAGATATTTCTAAAAGTCGCCTTAAATTGGGATCCGTTAGTGACATCCCCACCATCAAGCATGAATCGCCCCGGCTTTACTAGACACATCTGAGCCTATAAATTTAGGTTAATGGAGGTGTTATGGGCACGAAGCGATATACAGAAGAATTCAAGATAGAAGCAGTCAAACAGATTACTGAACGAGGCCATGCCGTTGCAGATGTTTCTGCAAGGCTTGGAGTGAGCGGGCATAGTTTGTATCAGTGGACCAAGCAATACAGCGTACCAGCTCCGCAACGCGATGCCATCAAAGACCAACAAGTCGAACTCAGGCAGTTGAAGGCCGAACTCAAACGCGTCACCGAGGAGCGCGACATTCTAAAAAAGGCCGCCGCGTACTTTGCCAAGGAGTCCGGTTGAAGTACGCATTTATCCAAGCGCATGCATCAAGCTATCCGGTACGTCGTCTCTGCAAAGTCATGGCTGTGCATCCCAGTGGGTACTATGCGTGGCAGCATTCTCCCGAATCAGCACGTACGATTGAAGACAAACGGCTGCTTGGTCACATCAAACAATCATGGCTTGAAAGCGGTGCTGTGTATGGCTACCGCAAAGTGTGTGACGACCTGCGTGAATTGGGAGAGTCATGCGGCAAGCATCGTATCTACCGCTTGATGCGTCAGGAGAAGCTGCGTTCACAAACTGGCTATCACCGTCGACCTAAGGCACGTGGTGGTATGGCGTCTGTCTTTGCAGCGAATCATTTAAATCGGCAGTTCGATGTGGCAGAGCCAAACCAAGTTTGGGTAACGGACATTACCTACATCCGCACTCATGAAGGCTGGTTGTTCCTAGCAGCGGTGCTTGACCTCTTCTCTCGTCAAGTCATTGGTTGGTCTATGGGGCCACGGATGGGGCGAGACTTAGCCTTGAATGCATTGTTAATGGCCGTGTGGCGCCGACAACCCAAACAGACCGTGATGGTGCACTCAGACCAAGGGAGCCAATTCAGTAGCTATGATTGGCAGGAATTTCTCAAGGCGCACAATTTGCAGCAGAGCATGAGTCGTCGTGGAAATTGCCATGACAATGCGGTTGCCGAGAGTTTCTTCCAATTGTTAAAGCGAGAAAGAATCAAACGCCGTGTGTATGCAACACGAGATGAGGCACGGTCAGATGTGTTTGATTACATCGAAATGTTTTACAACGTTAAACGACGTCATAATCATGCTGACCGGCTCTCGCCAGTCAATTATGAAAAGCAGTACTTCGAGAGGCTCGCAAGTGTCTAAGAAACTCGGGGCGATTCAGTTTCGTCTAGTGAGTATGGAACTTCTGCCTCTACATCCGCGTACGAGGTCGGAGCTTTAGTAGGGAAAATTTTTGCCAACACGCACTTAATCCCGTTCAGATCCTTATCTATCGGATAAACAGCTTGGGCAATTAATCGGCAAAACTGAAAATAGGGAATCAGAGGACCGGATGGTAATTTAACGCGAACTTGCACTTCTATCCTTTGCTATGCTGTTGCTATTTTTCTTGCTTGATTTCGCAACTCCAACTTTAAACAGGCCGACAGTTTGGATGTATAACTAAGGAAAATATTAGAACAACGCTTCGCTCAAGAATTTACACGAGGGTGTCGGAGCCAAAAGTATTTGGATAGGTATCCAATCAACTCGATCCCTTTCCTTAAAGACTTGCTGTAATTAAGATAAATGAAACGACCAATCCCAAGTAGCGCCAAAACACCGCATCAAATCTGCACTTATACTGCGATATAAATTAAATAAAAAATTGTGCAGCTAACTGTGGCAGTCCCCGGTGTAACTACTAATCTTGATTCTTACCCAGAAGCTTTTCCATTTGCCCAGCAGTAGCAGGCTTGATTTGATAGCCCCAAACAGGATTTCCAGGGAAGCCATTATCGTTGAGAAGTTTAGTTATCTCTGTCTCAAATAACAGGTTACGCAGAGGATGAGGAGCTGGATATGCATCGGAGTCGGGGTATTTTAGTCCAAGAAACACTCTTTCTCGAACTTCCAACACCTCAACGCCATAGCCTCTTTTTACTTCATTGGAATAATGTCCTTTCGTATAAGCAGTGACCTTCTCTTGGATGGCTGACTTTGTAAAATACGCGGACACCGTATTAGTGACAGTGATAACGGCAAAAATAACTACACAAATAATTGCCGCGATAAATATTGTTGTGCCAAATCCAAGAGCCAAATGTTTCCATCTCTCAAGGGTAATCTTCGCTGCAAGAGTAACAAAAATACTAGCAATAATTGAAGCAAAAACACTAAGCCAAAATTCCGAAAAAGCCATGCACTCTCCAAGTTTAAAAAACAAATATTTCCATGCGGAAATTTAGCATGTGCTTCATTAAATCGCAACGTGATCGGGCAGCAACCTGCGCTGGCCACCTACCTCCGCCAGGGCATCGACCAACTCCTCGAAGACCACCGGATCATCCCTGTTGGCCCCGGCGACGCAAGACCTCATGGGGACGGCCTACCGCTTCAATACTTACGGTCAAGCCTCTCCAATTGCATGCCGCACTGATCGCACCCACACAAAAGTCATGGCTGCCGCGAGCAGTACTATTGGCAGCATCGCGGCATTGAGAGATGCCCAGCCAAAGTAGTCGAGCGCCGGGCCGGCCGCGAGCGTCGCAAAGGCGGTACAGAGGTTACGT
>ERZ1032603.17-NODE-17-length-15903-cov-6.219586_pt1 | contig 15903 bp, 12 predicted proteins | sample MGYA00518742_ERZ1032603 | MGnify/ENA primary metagenome ERZ1032603 (study PRJEB33718, sample SAMN03160249) | human skin metagenome | collected 2013-08-02 | study: EMG produced TPA metagenomics assembly of the PRJNA266117 data set (Human skin bacterial metagenome and...
GGCGGGATGTTCTTGAGGGTGATGCGTCCGTTGAAGGTCAGCACGCTCTTGTCCTTCTCCCGACCACCTGCTGACGCGAAGCGCATCTTTTCAACCCGGTAATATGCAAAGTCGTTGAGGTCGCCCTTTTCCTTGGCGTCTTCGATCACCGGCCACGGCTCGATCACCTCATAGTCGAGGTGCAGTGCGGCAAGCGCTCGCCCTGCCTGCTCGAATGCGCGGAAGTCGGTCGCGTAGGGAATCCTTGGCAGCATTTTCTTGAGATCGGAGGCATACAGCTCTCGATACTCACGGGAATGAAGCACGGCGTAGCAGTAGTAGAAGATGGCCTCCTTGGTAATGGTCGCGTCCGCATACTGTTTACGGAAATTGGCCAAAGATACGTCGGTAATTCCGTCGCGTTTCACATAACCATGAGCCTCTGGTTCATCAGCGTCACCACCATTGAAGCTGAATCCCGATTGAGTAACTTGTGCACTAGCTGACTCGTACCAGTAGAGCGGAAAGCATTGCCCGTTTGCCATTACCGAATAATCGGTGTGCACGTTTGTGGCTATACACGCAAATTCTTTGGGGGTTCCAGTGCCAACTACCTGAATGACAATATTCTTCGTTTTATCCGACGGCAGTAACTCACGAAACCTTCCTGGGACCTCAACAAATTGAGGGCTGTAATACAGCCAATTTTTACAGAATGGCCTATACAAAGCCACCCGAATATGGTCTGAAGTAAAAAAAGCCTCTTTATTTCGGGCTAGATCATTAATTAATCCGCGCGTCCATTTAATTTTTCTTGGATTCGAGTCTGCAACTCTTGCCGCCAACTCTTTTTTTGCTTCACTGCTAGCTAAAGGTTGCAGGGTTGGCCAATGTGTCTCGCGTTGACTGTTAAAAAAATCAACCATCCGCTCCGATTTAGAAAGTAGAGCGGCCTTTCCAAAATCAAAAACCCAGCCATCTCGGTTTGCTTTAACTCCGATTGATCGATCAACAAATATTGAATTCGGACTATCAGCCAATGGTGTGAATTCGCTGAAGTCGCCACTACGCTGATTAATCCAGTCGTGGTGCGCGTTTGGCTCAAGGATATCCCACGGCACGCTTTGGTGATTGCCGAAGCCAGCGATGATACTCAGCTTTTTCTCGCGAGTAAGGTAGTCACCGATGTCGTGATAGCGAACCGTTGCCTTGCCTTGGTGTCCCTTTCGCTTCACAAGCAGTGTGATGGCAACAGGCGTGCGCGACCCTACATCAAAGACGTTCCCTGCCTCTTTACGACGTTGTTCACCTTGAGTACGGGCATTCCCACGCAAGTTGAACACATACGCATCAGAGAATTCGTCTTGAAGTGACTTTCGGAAACCATCCATCGTATTGCCATCGATCCAGCCGCCATTCGTTACAAAGCAGATAATGCCTTCATCTTTAATGCGATCTGCCGCCCAGCGGAAGGCGCGAATATAAGGATCATAAAGACTATTCTTCAAAATAGCCGTCGAATTTGCCGCGTATGTTGCAGTAATTCTTCCATCCAGAACGGGATAGTTCATGTTCTGATTATTATCACCGACATCATCTTGCTTCGCTGAATATGGAGGATTGCCTACGATGACGCGGATGTCGCGTGCCTTCTGGCGGTCGGCCCGCTCATGGTTCTCCGGTAAGCCTTCATCAAGGTCGCCTGTCTGAGGCTCACTCATCTGAAAGGTGTCAGTAAGTACAATGCCGGGAAACGGCTCATAGTTTTGCCCAGTGACACGGTGGAACGACTCCTCAATGTTAATGGCTGCGATGTAGTACGCCAGCAGCACGATCTCATTGGCGTGTAGTTCGTGGCGATACTTAGCGGGCAGCTGATCGGCCGGGATCAGGCCAGTTTCGATCAGCCGCACTGGGAAGGTGCCAGTGCCGGTGAACGGATCGAGGATGTGGACGTTCTTGTCGGCGAGCCGCGTGCCAAAGTGCTCTTGCAGAGCCGCATCGGCGCTGTGCAGGATGAAGTCCACGATCTCGACTGGCGTGTACACGATACCCAGCCGTTCAACCATACGCGGGAAGGCCGTCTTGAAGAACTTGTCGTACAGCTCGATGATGATTCTTTGCCGCCCCTTGGGATCGGTGATGCCGGAGGCTCGCTCGCGCACACTGGCGTAGAAGCCTTCCAGTGTCTCGTGCTCCTTGTCCAAGGCCTGCGCTTCAAGGATGTCCATGATCTTCTGCATGGACTGAGAAACCGGGTTCTTGCTGGTGAAGGCGTAGCCCTCGAACAGCGCATCAAACACCGGCTTAGTGATGATGTGCTGGGCCAGCATCTCGATGGCATCGCTTTGGCTAACGCTGGGGTTCAGATTTTTGCGGACGCCCTTGAGGAACTCGTCAAAGGCTTTCTTCCCCTTTGAGTAGGGCTTATCAAGCAGGTCGCGGATGCGCATCTGATGGCGGTCGGCGATCTCGGCGATGTCCTTGGCCCAGTCCTCCCAGTAGCGACGGTTGCCGCACTTGTGGACGATCTTGGCAAACATCGCGTCTTGCCACTTGCCCAGCTCCACGGGGTCAAAAGCGAAGCCTAGCTGATCGGGCACACGGTCGGTCTTGTCATTTCCAGCACCGACGCCGATAACGTTAACGATCCCGTTTGCCTTCCCGGTGATGTCGATGGTAGCGAACTGCTTGTCAAGGCGGTCATCGTGGGCACGCAGGGCATTCAACACCTGCCAGACGACACGGTACTTCTTGTTGTCGTCCAATGCTGCCTCCGGAGACGTGTCCTTACGGATGCCGATGGGCAGGATCACATAGCCGTACTTCTTGCGGCCTGTCGGATCTTTGCGCATCACGCGGCCGACTGACTGCACCACGTCCACCACAGAGTCGCGTGGGTTCAAGAAGATTGCAGCATCGAGCGCAGGGACGTCCACGCCTTCGGAGAGGCATCGGGCATTGGTCAGGATGCGACAGACCGGTTCATCCTTGCCGATATTGCCCTTGAGCCACGACAGTTTCTGATTGCGTTCGACGACGTTCATGGTGCCGTCAACGTGCTTGGCTTCCAGCGCTGGCAGGTAGTCGATCTTGTCGGCGAGATCGTTGGAGATGCGCTCGAACTCGGCAGTCAGTAGCTTGGAGTGCTTGATCGACTGTGCAAAGGCGATAGCCGTACGCATGGCTTGCGGGTCTGCGCTGATGTCCATGCCATCCTCTGCCGCCACGTGCTTACCCAGTCCGTTCCAGCAGCCGACGATCTTCACAGCATCGTCCAGTTTGAGTTCATCGCCACTGTCGGCGATTCGCTGGTTGAGCACTTGGCTGACGTGCAGTTCGTCGACGGCGATCACCAGTACTTTGTAGTCGGACAGCAGGTCACGCTTAACCGCTTCATCGAAGCGAAGTCGGTGGAACTCGGGGCCGAAAGTGGCGACATCGTCCATCGAAAATACCTGCACATTTGACTCTTCGGCCTTGCTCTTGCTGGCCTCGGCGTAGATACGCGGAGTGGCGGTCATATATAGCCGTTTTTTGCCTTTGATGAAGGTGTTGTCGTGCACCCGCACGAAAGCCGAAGGGTCATCGCCCGGTGCGGTGTAGCCAGCCGTCCGGTGGGCTTCGTCGCAAACCACCAGATCGAACTCGATGCCGGTCTTTTGCTGAGCCTGATGTACGACCTCGATAGACTGGTAGGTCGAGAAGATTACCGTAACGGCACTGTCGTCCTTAGTCTCGGTAAGGGACTTGGCCAACTTGGTCGCATTTGTTGTGGCAGGGTAGGCCAGCTCGTAGATGCGCATGTCCTCTTCGTTGCGGCTCGCCTTGCTGTCGGAGCACACAGCAAAGCCGCGCCGCGGCACACTGGCGTCAGCAGTCCACGCCCGTAGCGTCTGCGACAGCAGGGCGATGGATGGGACAAGGAAGAGGACGGTCTGGCCCGGCTTGACCATCTCTTCCGCAACGATCAGCGAGGTGTAGGTCTTGCCTGTGCCGCAAGCCATGATGAGCTTACCGCGGTTGCTGGTCTTGAAGCCTTTGGTGACGTTCGCCAAGGCCTCGCGTTGATGCTCACGCGGGTCTTTCTTGGGCAGCTTGCGGAGATGGTCAGGCTTGTTGAGCGAGAACTGCGACCAGTCGATGGGAGAGGCGTCTAAGTCCTCCAAGGTAATCATCTCGACCGGGATGGTCTGGTTTTCGAGTGCATCGGCCGCGTGTTTGCTCAGATTGGCCGTTGCGACGATTAGGCGCTGAGAGAAGCCGCCCTTGCCCGAAAGGGTGAAGAAGTTGCCAAGGTCGCCGAGGGGGATAGGCGTCTCGTAGAACTTGCACTGGATGGCGCAAAAGCCCTCGTCCTCGCGCAGCTTGGCCACCAAGTCGATGCCCGTGTCCGGTGCCTTGTAGCCATAGGCCTCTCGCTCGGGCCAATCCTTCCACAGCCACACGTCAGAGAAGAGAGAGACGTACTGAGGGTCGAGTTTGAGGTATGCCCGCATGAGCCGTTCGAAATGGTCACCGAGGTCACGGTTGAAGGCGGACTCGTCGCGGTACTGTTGAAGAATGGTTCGGATCATTCCAATATGGTTTTATGATTTATGATCGGGCAATAATACGTAACCAGAGGCGGCAAGGCAACGCGCTTTTACGAACAGCCGAGGAAAGAAGTCTGCTTAATGGATCTAATGCTGAAGTTCTATCGCCTCCTTTTGGCGAAATAAGAATAGTTTTTTCACTACGCTAATGATCAACAACTTGAATGAACTAACAAAAAGGTCCGGAAATGCCAGAAACCGTTGATGCAAGCGCGCTTGTACAAATACCTTGGTTCAATCCGAATGCATTAGACGGACGCCGTATAAATCTTATGCCATATTGGGATGGAGCAGAATGGTTCATGTATTTTTTTAATGAGGGCAAGGCTATTAAACTAGCGATAGTTGACGTTGGAGTAGGCACTTATCTGGCTAATACTCCCAAAGACCCCGCGGATATGCGGATACTCTTCGCGGAAACAATGTGGCAACGGGCTAGCTATCCGAAAACGATCCACTTTATTGATGGCGTACTCGATGATTTTGTGAATTTTAGTGCCAGTGTTTCGAAATTAAACTTCTTTCATCTCAATAAAAATTCAATCGACGCTATTACGTTAAGTTCCTACGTGAAAACTGAGATTGAATATCTCCTCTCGCTTGCGCGTGGGGTTTTTGATTTGTTGCAGGAGTTGATTTCCGTACTTTGGCAGGAGCATGTTCGGTTATTTGACGATGAGAAGGAGAAAATTAGGAAACAAAAAAAGTTACCTTCTTCATTTGCCGACATCGCTTTGGTCGGAGAAAGTGACATTCGTTCGATTGAGGATATTGTTCAGAAATGGGGGCTTCCTGATAAGTTAGCTTTGGAATATACGAGAATCGCTCCTTTCTTTTTGGAGTTGAGGCGTTGGCGAAACCGTGTTATTCACAGCGGAGGGAAGGTCAGCCACGTTTATTCAGAGGACAGTGGTTTTATGGTTAATGTGACTGATAAGTTGTTTGCATGGGCTAACTGTTGGGAGCATGAGGATATCGGAGTCAACAATTTAGCATCCCTAGATCCTTGGTTAGCGAAAATTATTTTTGAATCAATGAATGCATGTAATCGTTTCATAGAAATTTTTGCTCAGATTGTTTCTTTGCCCGAACCCATAGCTCCCGGACTCATGGTTTTTTCAAGAAACCCTTTGAACGAGTCGCTACATACTCTGCAAAAAATATACAAAAAAATCAAGTAAAGTAGCTTGAACTTCTGCGATATTGGTCAATGACCATCTTAGGGTTGCGCTTCTGAAAGGGTGTTCCGAGACGTCTCAAATGGCCACTTGTCGACCAAGAGCCGACATCAATATCGAATCGCAAAATCAACGATAATCGGTTAATTTTATACAGGAACCACGCACGATGATGCCGCAAGAGTGGGATAAATGCTGCTCTCAAGTAACGATCAGCATGCAAGAACATGTCGCTAACTTCGTCACGCCACTAAGCCTGTCTATGGAAGATGGTTTTGGTGAAGCATGGGGAAGCGCGACGTATGTAAGGGGCGGCGACGGACTCATCTACATTATGACGGCGGGTCATAATATTACCGACCTTCCTCATTCTGGAAGACTGGCACATCTTCCAGTTTCAGGAGGCCAATACGCGGCAGCCGACAATATGGCGATACTTTCGCCGCGAGAGATTGACGCAGCGAGTATTGTGATTCCACCTTTTGCACCTCTGAAACCTCCGCCGCAACGCGTCGTCCCGACCTCTTCGATCGGGGGAAAATACCGTGCAGTTAAGGGGGAACTTTTGTTCTGGATGGGCTTCCCTGGCTATAAGCTTGACCGTGATGATCCTGTGTTCCCAGATGCTCTAAGAAGGACTTATTTTGGTCATTTGGAACTTCCAATGAGACCGATGCTTTCGCAAGAAATTCTGTTGGAATTTACTCATTCATGTTTTGATGCCGAGCTGCATATAGCATGTCACTATCCGACAGAGGGAAAAAGTGCTGTCAATCAGAGTATTGTTCGTTGGCCAATGCCTAGGGGGCTTAGTGGAAGTGCTCTTTGGGATACTAAATATATCGCCACGTGTAATGCTGGAGGTCAGTGGGGCCCGGAAAAAGCGGAGATCTGCGGAATAATATGGTCCTTTATAGGCTCTCCCGGTCCAGAAGTGGTGCTCGCCACAAAAATTGAACATGTTCGCGCATTTGTTCCAGACATGTTCTAGATGAGAATAAAAAGGACTTCCATGTCTGACAGTATTGGTAGCATTGATTTTAGCGAGATTACTACACATACCGCGTTCGAAGATTTCGCGCGAGAGTTGCTCGAAACAATTGGTTTCGAGATCGAGATTGGCCCCGGCGAAGGGAATGATCGTGGCAAGGACTTAATTGTCTCGGGGGTGCTTAGTGGATTCAGTGGCAAAATAAAGGTGAAATACCTAGTCAGTTGCAAGCACCAGCAGGCTGCCGTTGGCACGAAAGACGAGCAGGACCTTGCTGGCAGATTAGCCAAGCACGGCTGCGATGCATTCATTGGTGTGTACTCATCACATCTCAGCCAAGCGACAGTGGACGATTTCGAAGGATACAAGCGTAATTGGCGTGGTGGCCCGCTGTTCGACATCGTAGTACTAGATGGCGCCAAAATTCGTAAGGAACTAATTGAGAACCCCGCAGGGCCTGCCTTGGTGCGGCGCTGGTTCCCGCGCGCGCATTTAGCTTATTTGCGCTCTGTCACGGAAAGCTTTGTACACCGGCAGCGACCAATCTTTCGCTGTCACGTCTGCAAGGATGACGTATTGCAAAAACTCGATGGTGCGGTCGTCTACGAACTTTCGTACGGTTCTAGCGTTAATCCTTATATTCCTTCGGCTCGGGAGTCCGGTAGGAGTTATCTGCATGATATTAAGCCCTATTGCGCCTTTCATGCGCCAGATGTGGAGAGTTCTGGGAGAGAGAAGTTAGTGTTGCCGCTCGATCGGCTAATTGATCCGAGCGAGTACAGCAAACTAGTGCAGAGCGACATCGGGCGCCATTATTTCAAGCCGCCATATTTTGCGAATGACACCGTGTTCAGGAAGTGGATCCACTTTACGCAGGGGATGTTTTACTTTGTGGCCCGCGGAAAACCCGGCCCTTTAGAAGATAAGCATCTATTTTTTTCTGCTCGGTATGAGCTCTGACTCCTCTGAAATCCTGCCGAACGCTATTCGGGTTAATGTCGTTTTTGGGGCGAACATCGGGCATTTAATGTGGAGTATTAGTTTCCCGGCCTGTTGTAATTCTTGGATGGTGGTACATGACAGTTTTACTAAGGAGTGACAACACTTATACGAATATTCATACAGTATATGGGGGTATTTAAAGGGGTATCTTGATGGATATATTTTTAATTTTTATTGTAACTATTGAGTTGTATGGTTTTATTAGAATCCCCCTCTCCCGCCAAAATACAAAAGCCCGCCATGCGGGCTTTTTTGTTTTGGCCGAGAGAAGTAAGCCGCCTGCGCGGCTTACGCGGGGGATTCGAAGGGAATCGCTTGCAAGCGATTCCGCGGCCTGCAGCATGTAGGCGAATCCCCCTCTCTCCGCCAAATACAAAAGCCCGCACACGCGGGCTTTTTTGTTTGGCGCAGAGAAGTAAGCCGCCTGCGCGGCTTACGCGGGGATTCGAAGGGAATCGCTTGCAAGCGTAACCGCTATTTGCAGCATGTATGCACTCCTGCTCTCGTCATTAAATGTCTGAATGAACAATTCTAATAAAGCTAGGGAAACGTGGATCATTAAAACAATATACCCCTCTCCCTTTTCTTCTTAAAATGGTTGAAGCTCCATCAGAAAGTAATGTTTTAGAATAATTTTTAATTTGAGAATGTGTAATTTCTTGACCTGATACTTTGGATATAGCTTCACGCCATTCTTTAGTAGTGAATTCATGGTTTTTCATCTTTGCAGCAGCTAGCAAAATGATCTTGTATTTATCTCTGTTGCTTTGAGAGGCGGAACGAATTGCCTCGTTATAAGTATTTAGAAGAGCTCCCTCTGCGGCTTCTGCGGCAGCCTCTGTCGCTAGCCGCAGATCTTCTTTTCTCACACTAGATCGGCTTGAAACAATTGCTTCTTCAGCGCATTTTAGAGCAAGCAAATGGGTAAAGTATGGATAGCCATTGCTGATTTCAACGATGCTGTTGATTACTTCGCTGTCAAATTCTAAGCGGTGGGGGCTAGAAATCTTGGTCTGGCCCAGAGCAATAATTTGCCAAAGTTCAGGGTCTTTAAGGCGTTCAATTTTTACTTGTCCGAGACAGCGTTGAACTGATGCATGTCCAGCTATGAGCTCTGAGCCGGTTTCTGCAATGCCAACTACCATTAGTTTAAAAGGAGAACCTGCGTCGCTTAATAGCTTTATAAGCTCCGCAATTTTTCGTTTTTCTTCACTAAGAGATACGGCATCGGCCTCATCAATGATGAGTAGTCCACTTATCTTCTTTAGACTGTCAGCAACATTAGACACCTTTAGGGAGGTCTGTTTTTTTTCAGTGTTTTGGCGGGAAGACTCAACACCTGCTTTAAAAACATAAGCGGATGCACCAGCAGACCCCTTTTCTGTATGTGCGTGGCTAGTTTCTATAAGACTGACATCTATTCCAATAGATTTTAAAGGGGCGGATAATATCGATAGGAATGTGTCTTCAGAACTGCAGGTTTTAAAGAAAATGTTCATTTCTTTAAAATACCCTTCCGTTTCTACGACTGCATGCACGATATTTGCAAGTGAGCTTTTTCCTACTCCACGGTCACCAAAAAGAAGAGCATGTTGTCCCGGCGTATTTAAGATTTCTACAAGTCTCGCAACATGATTGTCTCTACCAAGTAGCAAATCCATTACTCGGATTGGTTTCGATGGGGTGAAAATCTCCCTCACTTTTGACTTTGTTATTTGGGCTTCTCTTTTTCTACCAAACATATCGTCTACTGTAGATTTACGCACCGAATTATTAAGCATGTGATTTTTATAGTTATGATAAGCATTGTGAGTCTTTTGACCATCCTAATGCTTTGTTTAAAATTTAATAATACCGATTATTTTTGATAGGAATAATTTCTTTTTGTTAATTTTTTGAACGTTTTTTTAACAATCTGATTTTTTATCAGTAAAGCTAAGTCTTCCGCCCGAATATAAAAGCCCGCACACGCGGGCTTTTTGTTTTAGCGCAGAATGGTATTCATCAAAGACGCCAAGAATCCTATCGCTACTCTAATCAGTCGAATGATCGTCGGATATCCGTCGACGCGATTGCTTACTACTTGCCCAACGCTTCCAAATAAGAACAAAACATATCCGCCATCGCATCCCCATATGTTTTGAGTTCGTCAGGCGTTCGCGACGTACTTGAAAGATATTTCCCTACTGTCCCCAGCGTGACGGTGATCAGGTCACCTGCCAGCAAGCGCGTTTCTGAAGAGGTCTCGGGTAAGACCTCTTCCATAAATTTCAACACTGATTGGTTCGTCGATTCCCGCACATCCTCCGCTTCGGGCGCATGGCGGTATAGCGGTGCTGCATCACTCAAGGCCTGGCGCATTTCCGCCTCTTCACATTCCGAACGTATGAAGGAGTGAACCAGGGTGCGTAGCCGTTCAAGGGGAGGCTGCGCAGTGTCTTCAAGAATCCGGCGCAACATATTGCCGGTCTGCTGCCACTCGTCCGTTTGCAGGCGAAACAGGATTGCCGCCTTGTTGGGGAAGTATTGATATACCGATCCCACGCTTACGCCGGCCCTTTCGGCGACCCGCGCGGTAGTGAAACGCTGCGCGCCTTCCTGCGCCAAAACCTGAATAGCTGCTTCCAATATCGCCGCCACCAGTTCGGTGGAGCGGGCCTGTTTAGGCTGCTTGCGCGAGGCAATCTGCGGGCGTTTGCGTTCTGTCATAGGGGTAGAAAAGAGGGTTCAGAAATGCGACTAGAGAATGCGACGAATCCATCACATAATTAAATGTGACGGATTCGTCGCATTTTACCTCTGTCTGGTGAATGCACTCAACATCAATGGAACCCTTATGACAACGCTGAATGATTTACCACTCACTTCATTGCTGGACCGCCTGTTCCGGGAAGCCGCAGAAAACTCACCTGAAAACAGCGCCTTCCTGTCGCAATTCAGCAGGGCCGAACTGGATCGGCTGTTACGCAGTAAAACTGAATACCTCGATTTGTATACGCGCTTGAAAGAGATGCCACTTCCGGTATCGCGTGAAACGGGCTTGCTGCTTTATATGCTGGTGCGCGGCTCCGGGGCACGCTCGATTGTCGAGTTCGGCACATCGATCGGCATATCGACCTTGCATCTGGCGGCTGCCTTGCGAGACAACGGTGGTGGCCGCTTGATCACTACGGAATTCGAGCCATCAAAGTTGATGCGTGCGCGTGCCAATCTTGAAGCGGGCGGCCTGGCCGATCTGGTCGAGATCCGTGCGGGCGATGCACTCGATACATTGGCCAACGACTTGCCTGCATCGATCGACCTGGTGTTGCTCGATGGCGCGAAAGCTTTGTACCCCGACATCCTCAAAACCCTGGAAAGCAATTTGCGTCCAGGCGCAATCGTGGTTGCCGACAATGCCAACTACTGCCCCGAATACATGGCTTATGTCCGCTCGGGAAGCAACGGGTATCGCTCGGTTGGCTTGGCGGATGACGTGGAATTTTCAATTCGTCTTTGAACCGCTTTTACTTCAGACCAAATTACGAAAGGTAGTTCTATGAAAATCACCGGCAATACTATCCTCATCACAGGCGGCACCAGCGGTATCGGCCGCGCCTTGGCCGAAGCATTCCATGACCGAGGTAATCGCGTCATTATCACTGGTCGGCGTAAGGCATTGCTTGACGAGATTGTGGCGGCCCGGCCCGGCATGGCAGGACTGCAGCTTGATGTGAACGATGTAAGCTCGCTATCGAGGCTAGCAGTGCAAGTTCGCGCGCAATTCCCCGGGCTTAATGTGCTGATCGCCAACGCGGGTATTTCGCACGCCGAGGATATGCTGTCCGATAGCTGGACCACTGATAATGCGGAAGCGATTGTGCAGACCAATATCCTTGGTGTGCTATGTGTGGCAGCAGTCGTACTGCCACTCCTCAAACACAAAGCTGATGCGGCTTTCCTGGCGACCAGCTCCGCTTTGGCTTTCGTGCCTCGTGCAGATTTCCCTGCTTACTGCGCCAGCAAGGCCTTCCTGCATTCCTGGTTGCAGTCCTTGCGGCGCCAGATGCGTCAGGTGCCGATCGAGGTGCTGGAACTTTCACCGCCGTATGTGCAGACCGCTCTCACCGGTGACCAGCAATTGCATGATCCGCGTGCGATGCCCTTGAACAATTACATGGCAGAAGTCATGCAGATGCTGGAAGAGGGAAATACTCCGCGCGGCGAAGTGCTGTTGGAGCGCGACCTGGCACGCCGCCGGGCCGAACGCGACGGTCGTTACGAGGAAATATTCGCAGCGATGAATCCAGGTTGACGACTGTTGATGAAAGGGTGTGGAAGGGCGCAGCAACATCCATCACTGCGCATCTTGATGCGGCGCAGTTATTGATTAAGAACGATGCGCGTTGAAGTACTGATCACCCGGACACGATGCTGAGAATATTGCCGTCCGGATCCTTGAACCACGCGACCTTCATATTGCCGCCTACATGAAGGTCGCCCTCAAGTGTCAGGCCGGGCAGATCGTAGTGCTCAAAGACGACGCCTTTGTCCTTCAGTGTGCGTGCTATGGCGTCGATCTCGTCGCCGACATCCCACATCAGCGTCGTCGCTTTATTGCTGCCGGCATATTCCGAACGGTACACATTAATCCTGGTATTGCCGCTGCGATAGGTGATGACCTCATCGCCTTCAACTGATTCCTTCTGCAGGCCGAGCGTGGCTTCGTAAAATTTCGCCGCGACCTGTATATCCTTGACTGCGACCATGGTGATCGCATCCTTGCTCTTAAGCATGTCAGCCTCCATCAGTTTCGTTTGCCGACGAGCAATCGATATTGGATGGTCGGCAGAATGAATCATTCGTACATGGATGGTATTCCCATCTATGTACATGCATGATGTCTTTCGACCGGGCAAGGCTGAAAGACAAAGCGTCAACACTTGTAACGACAGCCCGGCCTGGAGTTGGTTCCGCAGGCTGCAGCCTGTCAATTCAGAAACGAAAGCGGCAAGCTAACTGCCGGCATCAGGTGTTCACACCCCTGCCTGCACCAGGGCCATCGCATCCGCCCCCGCTGCAAAATGCAAACGCCCACTCACATCATGCGCCGCCCGCCATACTTCCTGCGCCACATCTGATGCGGTAGTCACCGCAGCCGCTTGCGCGAAGGATGCAAACACTTGCTGCGCAAACGGCGCGTACGCTTCCGGGAGCAAGCCATCCATGCGTGAACCGGTATTGCTGGTAAAGCTGGTGCCCGGTCCGTAGCCCGGCTCAACCAGTTTGACCTGCACATTAAATGCCTGCAGTTCGAGAGCCAGCGAAGCGGTAAAGCCTTCGATGGCGGTCTTGCTTGCGGTGTAGACCGCGACCAATGGAAATGCCGCCAGGGTTGCAGTCGATGTGACATTGATGATGACGCCTGATTGGCGTGCGCGGAATTGCGGCAGCACCGCCTGCGTCATTGCCATCACGCCGAAGGTATTCGTTTCAAATACTTCGCGCGCTGTAGTCATCGGCGTTGCCTCGAAAGCGCCGAACAAACCGATACCTGCATTGTTTACCAGGACATCGATGGGGCCGCTGGCGTCCAGCGCGGCTGCAATGCTTTCAGGTTTGGTCACATCAAGTGCGATCACACGCAGGTGTTCGGAGGCCGGAAATAAATCTGCGCGCGGACTGCGCATGGTCGCGATGACCTTCCAGCCCTTTGCCAGAAAGTAGCGCGCAGTTTCGAGGCCGTAGCCGGAGGAGCAGCCGGTGATGAGGACGGTTTTCATGATGTGGGTTTCCAAAGTGGTTTCGATGGCAGCCACTATAGCGATACGGATCAAGACTATCTATAATCAAAAGTCCATAATTAATTTGCAATAGTCCAAAATGGCAGATCCACTTTCAGATGTCATCACTTTGCTCAGGCCGCGCACCGTGTTTTCCAAAGGCATTAGCGGTGCCGGGGCCTGGGGCGTGCGCTATGCCGATTTCGGGCAGCCGAGTTTCTGTGCAGTGCTGGAAGGAAGTTGTTTGCTCGCGGTAGACGGGCAGGAGCCGCTGACGCTGGAGGCGGGTGATTTCGTGCTGCTGCCGGCGACCCCGGGATTTACCTTGTCGGGGTTTGCAGCTGTCACACCTCGCTTCATCGATCCGAAGGTGGAACCGGCACCGACCGAAGACGTGCGTCATGGCCGGCAGGAGGGTGATCCGGATGTGCGTTTGCTCGGTGGTTATTTTGTGTTCGACTCGCCGGATGCGGCTTTGCTGGTATCGCTGTTGCCGGCGCTGATACATATACGTGGCGCGCAGCGTCTTTCCCTGCTGGTGCAATTGGTGGCTGATGAAGCGCATGATCAAAGGGCCGGGCGTGACCTGGTACTGACGCGCCTGGTGGATGTGTTGCTGGTGGAAGCATTGCGCTCGACCTCCGATCAACATTCACCGCCGGGCTTGTTGCGTGGTTTGGCGGATGCGCGGATTGCGCTGGCGATGCAGCATATGCACGGTGATCTCGCGCGTAGCTGGACGGTGGCGCAACTGGCGAAGGAAGTGGCGCTGTCACGTTCGGCATTCTTTGACCGCTTCACACGCACGGTTGGTTTGCCGCCGATGGAGTATTTGCTGGCCTGGCGCATGGCGGTGGCGAAGGATTTGTTGCGCGAGCAGGATGTCGCGCTGGCGGAAATTGCCGGTCGCGTCGGTTATGGTTCGGCCAGCACCTTCAGTACTGCTTTCAGTCGCCATGTGGGCGTGCCGCCGGGCAAATATGCACGCGGGCATTAAGTCGCAGTCGAATGGCAGCGATTTTGTTGTCGCCTGTTAATTGTTCTTGCAGGTCTATTCCGACAAGAGCTCGGCCGCTTGTCTGATTTGTAGTTTTGAACCGGCAACGTAAGATCGGCACACAATCATTCAAAAGGAGAGCGCCATGATGACCCAGATCCAGGCAGTGCAGCAGCGCAATGAAGAACTTAAAAAACGTGCAGAGCGCGACACGATAGTGCAGGAGACGGTGCCAGGCGAAGACAAGATACTGACGGAAGAAGAAAAACGTATCGCCAGGGATAGAGTCGCCAAAAGCACGACGGATGAAGATACGAACTAAAGATACAAGCTGAATTTCCCACCGCTTAATAAAAAACCGCATCGCCTTTGAAAGGGATGCGGTTTTTTTGTGCCTGCTGCTTACAGATGTTTATACAGGTGTTGATGCCGAAGTTTAGACCGAAGTTTATACAAATACAGGCGACGATAAAGGGTTGAAGTCAGTCCAGTCGCCATTCACGATCTGGCCTTCCGAACGTTCGACACAACGTGCGCCAAGCGCGCGGAAGGTATCGATGGCTTTTTCTTCCTCTTCTTCGCTGGTGACAGTGACGGCGACCAGCATGCCGGCCTTGCGTAGCGGCGGCGTGTCTTTGCCTTCATCGGTGCTGCTCAAGGTACCGACCAGCGAGCCGATATGCGCACCGACCAGCGCGCCGGTGACAGCGCCCAGCGGTCCGGCTGCGGTACCCGCCGCGCCACCGATGAGGCCGCCGGCTGCCAGTCCTGCCACTGAGCCTTTGTCGCTGTCTTCCGAGCCTGGTGATTCGTCGCGGTCACCACCGATAGGGAACATATCGTGTTGCCCTGGCGGGTTGACGTAGAACGAAGTGATCTGTCCATCTGGTGCGCCTGCACGATGCAAAGCTGCAAGTGCTGCTTTTGCCTCGTCCTGCTGTTCAAAGTGTCCGGCGATGATTACTGTCATGACATCCTCCTGATGGTGTGACTCGCATTGCGCAAGTGATGCATGCTTGACTGCCAAATGCATGGCGAGTTCCGGATGGCCATGAGGCTGACAGTGCGTGTCCTGGTAGTGGCTGCAACTTTGTCAGCAGGCGCTGACAGCAGATCCGTTTGGCAAGGAATGCCATCGTCGCCGGCCAGGTCGCCGCCTGCTGTTAACTGCTGTTATTTCAGTAAATAGACCTGTGATTCGTGATTCTGCGGCAAGAATGTATTCCCTCCAGGCTGGTTTTTCTTTGTTTGAACAAGTCGCACACTGCGAAGCATCGTTCAATCTTTCAGGAGAAAAATCATGCCACTCGCACTTTGGGCACTGACCCTAAGCGCTTTTGCCATAGGCACTACGGAATTTGTCATCGTCGGTTTAATCCCTACGATTGCCGCCAGCCTT
>ERZ1032603.18-NODE-18-length-15151-cov-7.787493_pt1 | contig 15151 bp, 4 predicted proteins | sample MGYA00518742_ERZ1032603 | MGnify/ENA primary metagenome ERZ1032603 (study PRJEB33718, sample SAMN03160249) | human skin metagenome | collected 2013-08-02 | study: EMG produced TPA metagenomics assembly of the PRJNA266117 data set (Human skin bacterial metagenome and...
AAATAAATAATTTAAAAATAGGCGTACGCCTGGGCCTGGCTTTCGCTGTGATATTGGTTCTGATGGCGTCCATGATTGCAGTTGGCGTCTGGCGTTTGCAAGATGTGGCTGAGGCGACCGTACATATGGAAGAAGCGGCGCATAAGGAAAGGCTGACACACGAATGGTATCTCGGCAATGTCGCAAATGCGATCAGGACGGCGGCACGTATAAGAAGCAATGATGCGCAAATACAAAAGCAGTTCCAGACTGAAATGGAAGTGCAAAGCCAGGAGATAAGCAAACTGCAAAATCAGATCGTCGCCTTGATTCATAGCGAAGAGGGTAAGAAGCTGATGAGCGTGGTCGGTGAAAAGCGTACGGCCTATATGGATATTCGCAAAGAGGTGTTCAGGCTAAAGGGCGAAGCGAATGCTACGGCCGATCTTGCGGCAAAAAAACTGGTGGAGACAAAGATGGATCCGGCCATGCAGGCGTATAACGATTCGGTGCAGGCAGTAGTCAGTTTCCAGCAAGTGATTTTCCAAAGAGCGAAAGCAGACGTGGATGCGCTGTATGTTTCGGGTCGCAATATTCTGATTATATTGGGCAGCATCGCATTGGTTCTGAGCGCGATACTGGCATGGCTGCTATCGCGCAGCATCACGCGCCCGCTCGATTATGCAGTTGCCGTTGCACGTACCGTTGCTTCGGGCGACTTGCGTAATAAAATCCAATCAAACTCGAATGATGAAACCGGTCAGTTGCTGCACGCGCTGCGCGACATGAATGATGGCCTGGTACAAAGCGTGAGCCAGGTACGCAGCGGTATCGAAACGATAGCCACCGCTTCCAACCAGATTGCTGCCGGTAACCTTGATCTTTCCAGCCGCACCGAAGAACAAGCCAGTTCGCTGGAAGAAACCGCATCATCGATGGAAGAATTGACCTCTACCGTCAAACAGAATGCAGACAATGCACGCCAGGCGAATCAGCTGGCCGTATCGGCATCCGGCGTTGCGGAAAAAGGCGGTGAAGTTGTATCGCGTGTGGTCGATACGATGGAAGAGATCAATGCATCGGCGAAGAAGATTGTCGACATCATCGGCGTGATTGACGGCATCGCTTTCCAGACCAACATCCTCGCGCTGAATGCCGCAGTCGAGGCAGCACGTGCCGGTGAACAGGGACGTGGCTTCGCCGTGGTCGCCAGCGAAGTGCGTAACCTGGCGCAGCGTTCAGCTGCCGCCGCAAAAGAAATCAAGACCCTCATCGGTGATTCGGTAGACAAGGTAGAACTGGGCAGCAAGCTGGTCGGCGAAGCCGGTGTCACGATGGATGAAGTAGTACAAAGCGTCAAACATGTGACCGACATCATGTCCGAAATCATGGCGGCGAGCCAGGAACAAAGCGCCGGCATCGAGCAGGTCAACCAGGCGATTGGCCAGATGGACCAGGTCACCCAGCAAAATGCTGCCTTGGTGGAAGAAGCGGCGGCAGCGGCTGAATCGCTGAATGAGCAAGCGGCGAAGCTGGCTGAAGCGGTGAGCGTATTCAAACTGGATAGCATCGCGGCGGCGGCAGTACCGACGAAGAAGGTAAATGTAAACGCCAGGGTGGCATCGCACGGCGCACCTGCTAATCGTGCGATTGCAGCACCGGCGGCGAAAAAAATCTCGAATGGCGCTGCCGCCGGTGGCGACGATTGGGAAGAGTTCTGATTCTTCTGTTGTAAAAAAACGAAGCCGGGGTCAACCCGGCTTTTTTTGTTTACGTTTTTTACAAATGTAAATAACGCGGTATCGACTCCTGATTTTCAAAAACAATTTGTATCAATCTCGCACGCAGCAGCGTTGTGTTTGCAAATGTTTACTCGATGAAAACACCGGTGATTTATTTCCATATGGAAATATTAATTGCTTGTGCCTTCTCTGATTTTATTGGTCAACGGCAAGTTAAGTTCTTGTTTTGTATGTGAGAAATTTTTCTTTGTGGAAAATTTTTCTGTGTTCGTCCCTTCGCAAATTTCCTTCCTCTGTATTTCCATGCGGCAACTACGTATCAGGATTTGTCAGCATTTCCATCGCGAAACTAATTAAGCTCGCGCCCCGATTATCTGACTGCTTGCGACGTTCAATCCCGCTAATTCATTAGCTCTCCAGACGGCTCTGTTTACAAACGTTGACGAACGTTTACATGCAGTTTCGTTGTCGCAACTTTATATTCCGTCCAGAAATTTATTGCCTTCGATCAATTTTGCAAGCGGTCGATCGTGGGGATCCGAATTCAAAAATATTTAAAAAGTAGATAGGCCTGTCATGTTGCGTTCCACATTTTTTGCCAAATCGTCTTTGACGTCTTTGCTACGTTCGTCCGTTTTTCTAATGGCCTTGTTGCCGGGACTTGCGATGGCGGGAGTCGAACTCGTTGTCAATAATTCGGATACTCCTGATCCGGTCGCTGCAGGCGGCGTCGTCACTTATAACGTTCGGGTCAACAACGATACGACGACGAATACCACGGCGACTGGTGTGCAGACAGTACACGCCGTTTCTTCTGGATCGATATATCAAGGCGCGCAAAATATTGCCGGCGGTGCGGTTGTATGTACCGGAATGACAGTTGGCCAGACCGGGCCTGGCGTAGTGACTTGTACCTTGCCTAACCTGATGGCAAATGCAGAAGTTGAGTTCTCGATCAAGTTGAAGAGTATTAGTGCGGGCAGTATCTCCCTTGGCGTGACGGCTTCGTCCGATCAGCCCGACGACGATAACGCAAACAATACTGCGAACGAAAGCACGACAGTCAATTCTGGTGCGAACGTAGCGATTGGTTTGACGCCGGCCTCGTCAACGGTACCTTCCGGATCGTCCGTTTCCTTGTCTATGGCAGTCAGCAATGCCGGCCCCGATGCCGCAACGAATCTGGTTGTCAGCATGCCGGTTCCTACCGGCTTCAGCGTGACCTCTGTTCCTGCAGGATGTTTCAATTCGGCCGGCGTAATTACTTGTAACGTCGCGGGTCCGATACCTTCGGGTGGTAATTCCGTTCTCGGAAATGTTGTAGGGAAAATTATTGCTGCAGGCGGATCTACCGTGACAGGTACGTCGACTGTGGCTGTTTCGCCAAGCGCGCCATTCGGTACGCCACAGGATCCGGATACGAATGACAACACGGCAGTTGCAAATATTACTGTTACACCCGGGTCGGATCTGACGATCGGCAAAAGTCGCAGCGTCTCAGGCAATCTGTTGATCGGACAAACCTTCAACTTCATCCTGAAACCATCGTATTCAGGCGGTGTACCAGACACGATTACGGTTACCGATGCAATTCCGTCGAACTATACGATAGGAGTCGTTCCTGCTTCGCAAAATGGCTGGACCTGTTCGGTGGCGGGACAGATCGTCACGTGTACCAGACCAAGCGGCGGCGTCGCAGGTTTGAATCAGCAATTGGGTGATATTTCCATACCGGTGACAGTTGCTACTGCCGGTTCAGTGACAAACACTGCGAGCATTAATGCAGTTACTACTGATCCTGTACCTGGAAACAATACAGCTACCGATGGCGGTGTTACTTTGCTTGAGCCTACCGTTGACCTGGGCGTTTCCAAGATAGGTCCGACGCCAGGGCTGGTAGTGAGCGGAACGCCGTTCAACTACACGCTTTCGGCAAGTAATACCGGAACCACTGCTTATTACGGCACCATCACGCTGACAGATAATTTGCCAGCAGGTCTCACATACAACAGCGCAACCGGTACGGGTTGGACCTGTCCTGCAGGTCCGATTGCTGGCCCGGCAAACATTCCTTGTACTTACACCTATTTGCCTGGGGCGCCATTGGCGTCCAACGGAACTACGCCTGCGCTGATCATTAACGCGACGGCGTCTGCAACCGGCGTACTGACAAATTCCGCAGTCATTACCGGAACTTGTAATCTGGGAGCAGGTAGGTGCGGAGACGGTGATACCGCCAGCTACCCAGTGACCTCTAGCATTAGTGCTGATTCTGCTGATATCCGTTTGCTGAAGTCGGTAGTGGGGCCGACGACCGTTTATTCCGGTGATGTATTGAGCTATAAGCTGGAAGTAGTGAATGCCGGCCCATCCACATCTACTACTGTAGTACTGCGCGATACATTCGCCGATTTGATCAACACCACGGTTGGACCAACAGGTGCCGGCTATATAGGACACACACTTGTATCAGGTGGTGCTACAGGCGGAACCTGTAGCACCACGGTTTCTGGTAGCGGACGTGAATTGGTCTGTAACTTTGCTACCGTCCCGGTGTGTACTGCTGGTAGCAACTGTCCGGTCGTAACCATAGATATTCGTCCGGGTAAAGACGGTGCGCGTCCGAATACCGCGATTGTCGTGTCTAATGGCACAGCAGATCCGGATCATACGAATGAAGAGGCTTCGGCAGGCGCGACTATCACGCCACGCGCTGACGTGACGGTAGATAAAACTGCAAGTTCTTCGACTATCGCCGCCGGCCAGCTGCTTACTTATGTAGTAACGGCGCGCAATATCGCTAACGGTATGAGCTCGGCCAGTAACGTGACGATCACGGATACTTTGCCATTGAACGTGACCTTTGTTTCGGCGACACCATCGACCGGAACTTGCGCGACCAAACCTGCGGCCAATGCAACCATCATCGCAGGCAATCGTTCCCTCATTTGTAATCTGGGCAGCATAGCTAACGGTTCGCAACAAACCGTTGAAGTTGTGGTTCGTCCAAACACGGGGACCCGTGGAACCACGATTAGCAATAATGTCTCCGTCGTTACCAGCACGGATGAGCCAAACACTGCAAATAACGCAGGTTCGGTAGATGTGGCGATTAGCAACCCTAGCCTGGACCTGGTACTAAACAAAGTCGATACGATAGATCCGGTTGGTGTCGGCGACATGACGGCTTATACGATTACTGTCGTCAACTCGGGGCCTTCGGCTGCAGAAAATGTGGTCGTCAATGACCCGTTGCCGGCCACCGGGCAAGTGAGTTTCCAATCGGTCACATCCAGTGTCGGGACATGTCCGACGCCACCTGCTGTCGATTCGATAGGTGGCCTGGTCAGTTGTAACCTCGGTTATATGCCAGCGGGCGCTACCCAGACTGTCACGATTAACGTCAAGGGTGTGCAAAAGGGTGTGTACAACAACATAGCGAATGTAACTTCCGACGAAGCTGCATTTGAAGTGAATGTCGCCAATAACACCGCATCGCAGACCACAACAGTACGTACCAAAGCGGATATGGAGGTTGTCAGCAAGATACCTTCATCTTCGGTCGTGAATATTCGCGATAACTTCAACTTCATCGTGAAGGTTCGCAACAATGTAATCCCGGGCAACGAAGCTGAAGAAGTTGAAGTAGCGGATACCTTGCCATCAGGTATGCAACTGACCGGAGCGCCGACGGCAAGCGTCGTGTCCGGTACGACTACCAGCACTACATGTACCGGTGCCGCAGGTGGAACCAGCTTCAAATGTACGCTGGGCACGGTAGGTATCGGTGCTGTTATTGATATCACAGTTCCAGTTCAGCTCGTTACTGTAACCAGCTTGCCGCAAGTATTCACGAATACCGCGACGGTCACGACCAAGTCGATTGATGTCGAATCGGGTAATAACAGCAACACCGGTAGCGTGACGGTTAACTCGTCCAGCCTGTCGGGTCGGGTATTTAGTGACCTCAACGACGATGGTTTGTTTACTGTCGGTGACGATAGCGGTATTGCGGGCATCACCATCACCTTAACCGGCACCACATTTGACAACGCGCCAGTCAATCGCACGACAAGCACGGATGCAAGTGGTAACTACACATTTACCGGGGTACCGCAGGGCGTCTATACGCTGACAGAAGGGCCTGTCACCTTATTGCATTTTGTCGACGGCAAGGACGCCGCGGGCTCGGTGGGCGGAACGGTGGGTAACGACGTTATCACGGCAATCAACTTGCCTGCGAATACCGCTGCTACCGGATATAACTTCGCCGAGATTCCTGTGCCGGTGGTAGGGATTGCGAAGTCGGCAGGTGCGGTAACCAATAATCTCGATGGTACCTACGACGTCGTCTTCACACTGACGGCAGTGAATGCTGGTAATACACCGTTGAACCAGATACAGGTCAACGATACGGTGGCTGGACAGTTTGGTACGTATACCGCTGGTGCGCCTGCTGCAGGCCAATACACCATCGTCGGTGGTCCGACCGTGAGCGGACAAACCAATGGCGCTGCCTTGACCGCTGTTGCAGCTGGTGTCTTTACCGGGAGTGGCGCGGGGAATGCATTGCTGGTTCCTGCCAGCAGCAGCTTGCCGGATTTCGGCACTAATGCGTCACGTGCATTGATCCGATTTACGGTCCGCTTCTTCCCGACTACATCAGGGCCGTTTGAAAACAGGGCAACGATTACCGGAACTGCACCTACGAATGTTGTGGTGACTGATAACAGCGTAGATGGATTGATACCAGATGCAAACGGTAATGGGGATCCGACCGATGATACGTCGCCGACGATAGTCAATTTGTCAGGCCAGGCAATCGGCGCGGCAAAATCCGTTGCCGGCGTAGTACAAACCGGCAGTAAAAAATTCCGCATTCCTTATACGATCATTGTGCAGAACGTCAGTACGACGGTGACCGCAACCAATGTTCAGGTGAGCGATAACCTGAATGCGACCTTCCCGACTGCGCAAACGATCACGATCAGTTCGCCACCGGTGGTCAGCGCGTGTACCGGCACCATCCTGAATGTAGCGACACCTGCCTTTACCGGCATAGGTCAAAACAATCTGCTGGCAGGGAATCAAAACCTGCAAGCAGGCGAGAAGTGCACGATTCAATTCTCGACAGAAGTTGACTTCGGCAGCAATCCATTGCCCGCGGTCGTACAAAACAACCAGGCTACGGCAACCACTGCACAGACGCCAGGCGGTACTGTGATTTCAACCGATCTTTCGGATAACGGTACTGTGCCTGATCCGAATGGAAACGGAAATGCAAACGAAGCCGGTGAAAACGATCCGACTCCTGTCAGCTTTGCTGCGGGTGGTATGGCTGCGATTTCCGGCACGGTTTATCTGGATCGTAACCACGACCGCATTGATAACGACGGCCCGGCTGCACCCAATGTGTTTGGCTTTATCGTCGAAGTACTCAATAGTGAAGGAAAAGTTGTAGGCACCACCACAACGGCTGCTGATGGGACGTATACGATTTCTAACTTGTTCCCGGCAACTGCTGGTGACCCGACAACTTACTACAGCTTGCAGTTCCGTGAGCCGGTTAGCGGTGCAATTTATGGTGGCGTGCAATCTGATGATTCCGTACCCGCTCGTAATGGTGTCATCGTCAACGGAAAAATCACGCAACTGCGGTTGGCAGCTGGCATCACCACAGTAAAGCAGAACCTGCCTCTGGACCCTGCTGGTGTAATTTACGATGCCATCTCGCGTAATCCGATTCCAGGTGCCAGCGTAACGCTAATGAATGGTGGTGTCGCCGTACCTGTTACCTGCCTGGCGAGTGGCATCAATACCCAGGTTACAGGTGTGACCGGGATGTATCAGTTCTTGCTGAACAATCCGGCTCCGGTCGGCTGTCCTGGTAGCGGTACTTACACCATACAAGTGACATCGCCGGGTGGCTATTTGCCTCCTACGTCGACCTTGTTGCCGCCGGTTGCCGGTGTGCACGTACCACCTACTGGTGGCGTGGATCCTATCCAGGCGCAATCGGTCCCGCCGACAGGTGTAGAGCCGACTACTTATTTCTTCGATTTCACATTGACCCTGACGGGCAACGTCGCAACATCCAGCTCGAATGTGGTGAACAACCATATTCCGCTTGACCCTATTCTGGGCGGCGCGATTGTAATGACGAAGAGCACTCCACTGGTCAATGTAGTGCGTGGTGACCTGGTGCCGTACACCATTACGGCAACCAATACCCTGGCAGCGACGTTGAGCAGCATAGATATCGTCGACGTGATACCTGCTGGTTTCCGTTATCGCACCGGTTCGGCAACATTGAACGGTGCCAAGCTGGAACCCACCGTCACCGGACGCAACCTGGTGTGGCCTAACCAGACCTTTGCACCTAATGAGCGCAAAACACTGCGCATGATGCTGGTCGTCGGTACCGGCGTTGCCGAAGGTGAATTCGTCAATCGCGTCTCCGCCATCAACAACATAGTCAAATCGCAAGTCTCGAATACCGCGACCGCTACCGTGCGCGTGGTACCGGATCCGACCTTCGACTGTTCCGACATCATCGGCAAGATTTTCGATGACAAGAACGCCAACGGTTATCAGGACCAGGGTGAGCCGGGTATTGCCAATGTCCGCATTGCAACCGCACGCGGCTTGCTGGTGACCAGTGACCAGGAAGGACGTTTCCACGTCGCCTGCGCGGCGATCCCGAATGCGGACCGTGGTTCCAACTTCGTCATGAAGGTGGATGAACGTACCTTGCCGTCCGGTTATCGCCTGACAACAGAGAACCCGCGCGACGTTCGTGTGACGCGCGGCAAGATGGTCAAACTCAATTTTGGTGCAACCGTGCATCGCGTAGTGCGACTGGAACTCTCCGGTGCTGCATTCGTTGGCGATGGTACCGAGCTGCAAGCACCTTATATCTCGGAGCTGAATAAATTGCCTGAGCAATTGCAAACACGTCCGACGGTCTTGCGTATCGCATACCGCCAGGGACAGGAATCGAAGGATGTCGCCAAGAAACGTATTGCTGCCGTCAGTGAACGAATACAGCGAATGTGGAAGGAGAAGCGGAAGAAAGAGCATGAGGAAAGCGAGCCACTTGTACCGCTGATGATTGAAACAGAGCTGGAGGGCGCGCAATGATGCTCCGACCACACACCATCGCATTGGCGATCAGCATGTTGTTTGCCGGCCCATCCGCCTGGGCTGATGCAGAAATAGACGGCAAGCGTATCGACAACGGTCGCATCGATTTGTATTCGGTGCCGCCACCGACCGAAGTGCAGCCGAAGATTGCTTACCCAATGCCATCCGGCGTGACACGCGCTGAAGCGACCGAGATGCGCAATCGTGCAGCACAAGTACCGGCTGCACCCGCCGACCTGAGCAAGTCGCTGCAGGAAGCCAAGGGTTTGAGTCTCTTCGTTTCCGGTAAGGCCGACCTGACACCGTCCGCCCGGGAATCGCTGGATGCACTGGTGGCAGAAATCCATGCAAGGAAAGGTGTGATTGCCGGCATGCGGATTGCGGTCGTCGGTCATACCGACAATCAACGCCTGTCACCGAATGCCAAGCGTATCTTCACCGATAACCAGGGCTTGTCGGAAGCACGTGCATTGACGGTTGCCGCCTACCTGAAGCAGGCACTGAATAATCCGGCTATCACATACTCGATAGACGGTAAGGGTGAAAGCCAGCCGCTGGCATCGAATGCGACGCCGGGAGGCATGGCCAAGAATCGCCGTGTAGCCTTGCAGGTCTGGTTTGATGAGGCTGCACCTGTAGTCGCCTTGCCCAAGCCTGCAGCATGCTCGCCGCAAGCCGCTTCGCAAATCGACGCACCATTCCGCATCACCATCGACGGCGTACCGTTCCAGGGTAATGAAGCAAATGAAGCGGACGGCCAGCGTTGTACCGACGTTGCGCTCGAGCGCGCGGATATCCAGGTGCGTTACGACAGCCTGGCGATTGCACCGACCATGAATATCTGGGCAACACCGAATGCGGCCGTCAAAGGCCAGCCAGTCGAATTCCGTGCCTGGTCCAACTATATTCCTTGGTTGAAGAAGGCCGAGTTGCGCCTGTTCCGTGCCGGTCAAAAGACCCAGGAAAAGCCATTCGAGGTATTGCCTGTTGCATGGAATGGCGTAACCAGCTGGACTGCGCCGGCAAACACGGCAGACGATCAGGTTTTCTATCTGTTGCGCGTATATGACGAGCAAGGACGTTTCGACGAAACCAGCTTGAAATCGCTGAATCTGTTGAATCGTGCGATGCCGGCGAATGAAGATCAGGACAAGATAGAACGTGAACGCCTGACCGGCTATGGTGAAAATAGCCTGGCATTACGCAATATCCCGGTGACCGGCGGCACGATTACCGTCAATGGTACCCATATGCAGCCGGGTCAGCGCGTGGCTGCGCTTGGACTGGATTTGCCGGTCGATGCAAATGGCAAATTCGCGATGAAGCAGATCATGCCGGCCGGTCCGCAATCAGTCGAAGTCACGGTGACCGAAGCAGACGGTCGCGCCAATAGCTTCCGCCGTAACCTCAACATCGCAGCTGACGACTGGTTCTACCTGGCACTGGGCGATCTCACTGTCGGTAAGAATAAGGTATCGGGTCCGATCAAATTGGTGACAGGTGATAACGGCGATCATTACGACAATAAAGTCTATGTCGATGGTCGTGCCGCGTTTTACCTGAAAGGGAAGATCAAGGGCGAATACCTGCTGACGGCTTCTGCGGATACGCGTGAAGGACCGTTCAAGGATTTGTTCTCGAATTTCTCCAGCAAGGATCCGAAATACCTGTTGCGCAGCATTGATCCGAATCTGTATTACCCGGTGTATGGCGATGACAGTACGACGGTGGACGATGCACCGACCCAGGGCAAGTTCTTCGTGAAATTGCAAAAGGGTGATTCGCACGTATTGTGGGGTAATTTCAAAACCACATGGTCGGGTACCGAACTGATGCAGTACTCGCGTGGTTTGTACGGTGCGCAGTTGCGTCATCGTTCGGAAGACGCGACTACCTACGGTGAGAAGCAGACGCAGATCGACGCTTTCCTGGCTGATCCGGGGACCTTGTCTTCACGTGAAGAATTCCGTGGCACCGGTGGTTCGCTGTATTACCTGCGTCATCTGGACATTACGCAAGGTTCGGAACGGGTGTGGGTCGAGGTTCGTGATAAGGATTCCGGCATGGTGATAGAGCGCCGTGAACTGGCGCCGGCGCAGGACTATGAAATCAACTACCTGCAAGGCCGCATCCTGTTGCAATCGCCATTGTCATCGACTGGCGGCAGCGCCAGCCTGATCATGACTTCGGCGGTCAGCGGCAATCCGGTTTATCTGGTGACGACCTATGAATATGCACCGGGCGTAACAGCCATTAACAATCTGTCGACCGGTTTCCGCGGTAGCCAGTGGCTGAATGACCATGTGCAGCTGGGTATCAGCAGCTACCACCAGGGTGAGGACACGACCAGCCAGACCCTGAAGGGAATAGACGGTACCTTCCGTTACAAACCGGGTACCTGGGTCAAGTTCGAGGTGGCGCAATCGAAGGGCGCGGGTAATGGTTCGCAAACTTCGCTGGATGGTGGTTTTGGTTTCAATAGCCTCAATACCAATACCAACCAGACTGCCGGTGCACAACGGGTCGAAGCTGCAGTCGACCTGGCTGAAGTGACCGATAACATGAAAGGTAAGTTCTCGACCTATGCGCAGAATCGCGAACGCGGTTATTCGGCACCCGGCCAGATTGGTGTCAGTGGCGAAGCGATCAGGCAGCATGGCGTGAACGCTGATGTGGAAGTGGTCGAAGGCACGCGCCTATTGGTCAAGGCCGACCAGCGCAACGGTGACCTGCAAGACAGCAAGAACCTCGAAGTCGCCGTGCGTCAAACCATCAATCCGGAATGGGATGTGGCAGTCGGTGCGCGTATGGATGATCGCAGCAATGTGGTCGCGAATGCGAGCCCCCTGTTGTCGCAAACCGGTGCACGTACCGATGCGCAAGTACGCGTAGGCTATAAGCCGGATCGCAAGGATGGCAAGCCGGGTGAGAAGGACGATTGGGAAGCCTACGGTTTCGTGCAGGCGACAGTGGAGCACGATGCCAGCCGCGATGCGAATAATCGCGTCGGTTTCGGCGGCTCGCTGCAAGTCAGCGAACGCGTCAAGCTGATCGCTGAATTATCAGATGGCAGCATGGGCATGGGCGGCAAGGTCGGCGCGGATTATCGTGTATCGGATCGCAGCAATGCTTACCTGACTTATGCGATGGAAACCGAGAGTCCTGATATCGCCTGGCGCGGTCGCCAGGGCACCCTGGTGTCCGGTGCCAGCACCCGGGTCTCGGATCAATTGCGTGTATTCGGTGAAGGTCGTGCGTCGAATGGCGCCGGTCCGCAAAGCCTGACGCAGGCTTTCGGTATGGACTGGGCACCGAATGATCGCTGGAACTGGGGTGCCAAAGCCGAGTACGGTACGGTGTCCGATCCATTGGCTGGCGATCTGGAGCGTCGTGCGCTGGGTGGTTCAGTCGGCTATAAGAAGGATGGCCTGAAGTATGGCGGTAGCCTGGAGTGGCGCAAGGATGACGGCAACGTTTCCGGCGAACGTACCACCTGGCTGATGCGCAATACCCTGGGTTATCAGGTTGATGCAGCATGGCGCATCCTGAGTAAATTCAATGTCTCACGTTCCAGCAATAACCAAGGCGCATTCATAGACGGTAATTACCGTGAGTTTGTATTGGCGAGTGCGTATCGTCCGGTCGACAACGATCGCTGGAATACCTTGTTCAAGTACACCAACCTGAACAACGTTCCTACCAATGGTCAGTTGACGCCGTCCGGCCTGAATGCGGATTACGCGCAGCGCAGCCAGGTGTTTGCAGTTGATACGATTTACGATCTGTTGCCGTGGTTATCGGTGGGCGGCAAGTATGCCTTCCGTATCGGTGAACTGAAGACGCCGGTGGCCGGTGGTGAATGGTTCTCCAGTCGGGCCGATCTGTGGGTGCTGCGTGCTGACGTGCATTTCGTCAAAGAGTGGGATGCGCTGATCGAATTCCGCAACCTGCGCGCGACGGAAGCGAAAGATGCGAAGGCGGGTGCTTTGCTTGGGCTCTATCGTCACTTCGATAAAGGTATCAAGGCGGGTGTCGGCTATAACTTCACGAACTACTCGGATGACCTGACTGACTTGTCTTATCGTAGCCGCGGCTTCTTTGTGAACGTATTGGCGACGTATTGATTGTAAATTGCGACGGGAGGGTGATTTTACCTTCCCGTTTTTGACGAAAACTGTTTCTGTATAATGCGCGGCCTATCAGGTCGGCATCGCAGTGCTTTGCCGTTTCCCGTTGTCCAGGGTCACGCATTCCGTTTTCGTCAGAAGTGTAATGTCCATTAAATCGCTCGCTTTCGCTTTACTGTCCGTCGTCTCCACTATTTCGTATGCTGCAGAAAATGACGCCGGGACCTTCTATGTAGGTCTTGATGCCGGTAGCGGCAAGGTTAAAAAAGATCCGCTCACGCCAAATTTTCGTATTACCTCCGAATCGGATCGAATCGATGGTGGCCGACTTTACCTCGGTTATCAGATCAGCCCAAAGTTGAGTGTCGAGCTGGGGGCGGTGCGCCCTAGCGACTATAAACAAAGTGCGACTAACGGTTTCATTTCCTACAATGCCCGCGTTGAAACTAAAAATCACGACCTGACTTTGTTCTATAAATTACCGGAGCTGCTGCCTGGCCTGTTTGTACTTGGTGGTGTGACGTATTCAACGATTACAACTTCCGTCCAATTCCCTTTGCTTCGCACATCTACTTCGGTCAGGAAAACGGATACCGACTTTACGTGGGGTGGTGGTTATGAAACGAACTTGTTCGGTAACGTGGATGGGCGCGTCATGTATGCACGATATGCCGGCACCAACCTTGTGACGGTCGGTCTTAAATACCGCTTCAAGTAAGAGCGCAAGTTACAGATGTTATCGAGTGTAATAGCTCAAAACACTTCAATATCGGCACAGAAACTGTAGCCCTTGCCGTGCTCGGTGCGGAAGGGCAGTTCTTCCGGACAGTTTTCCCGCCAGCGGCGGCGCAGGCGACTCACGATTTGTTCCAGCCTGCGTTCATCGTAATCCAGCCAGTCGGCACCAAAGGCATTGGCTATAGTGCGGCGGCTGACAGCCTGGCCCGATTGTGCGGCCAGCAGTTCAAATAATTTGAGTTCGTATTCAGACAATACTTCCGCATGCCCGTTCGGTGCATACAGCTTGCGCTCCAATGTATCGAGCCGCCAGCCGCCGAGGCCCATGCGGCGTTCCAGTGCCTTGATATGTGCGAGTAACTCGTCGTAGCGCACCGGCTTGACCAGATAATGATCAGCACCACCGCGCAGGCTGGCAATCTTGTGATTAATCCCGCCCTGGGCGGTGAGCATGATGATGCCGCATTTGCTGCGGTGTTTACGAAGGAGGGCGGCGAGTTCGAAACCATCGGCATCCGGCAGGCCGACATCGATCAGCGCAATGTCCATCTGATCCATCAAAGGAGTGAATTCGGCGGCGCTGCCTGCTTCCAGCACCTCATGTCCTTCACTTTGCAGAAAGTCAGCGATTTCCTGACGATAGTCGACTTCATCTTCCAGTAACAACAGCTTTGCCATATCTGTACATACCCGCTATTTGAATACCCAATCATCTCGCGCCGCTACAAACTTTACGGTGCATATTGCCACATATTTTTCCAGGCATGGCGCGGACAGGGCAAACGATTGGACTCTTACTCCAATGCGTAGCAAGCTCTTATCCAGAAGAAGTACGCAATGCGCGGATTATGGATCAAGTGGAGTCAATATGAAGTGCTGTCTGTAGTGCGGCGGCAAGCTCGCACTACAAGAATGTGGTGATGAAGGTGAAGTGCCGTTCTGTGGCGAATGCCAGGTATTCCGTTTTCCTGTATTCAGTACGGCGATTAGTACCGTCATCATCTCGGGATTCATGTCATTGCGGAAGGGGTAGAGACTGAGGCGCAACAGGAGCGTCCGCTGTCGGAACAATACAATTCCATCCTTACCTGATCATTTCGATAAATGCGTTTTCCCGATATGCTGAGATTAAGATTCTGGAATTAGGAGAGACTGATTTTTACTCATGCGGAAGCCGGCGACGTTGCGCCGATTTCCTCCTTGCTTGCGGTGGCGGTCGCCAGTGTTTCCAGCAGGTCGACGGACGGAACAAAAAATAGACCTCCTGTCAGGGCGCGACTAAAGTCGAGGAGGCGGTCATAATTGCCAGGTGGGCGGCCGATAAACATATTCTCGAGCATCTGTTCGATTGGTGCCGGAGACTTGGCATAGCCGATGAAATAGGTGCCGAATTCCCCGGCGCCCGGGCGGCCGAACGGCATG
>ERZ1032603.23-NODE-23-length-13167-cov-7.793777_pt1 | contig 13167 bp, 11 predicted proteins | sample MGYA00518742_ERZ1032603 | MGnify/ENA primary metagenome ERZ1032603 (study PRJEB33718, sample SAMN03160249) | human skin metagenome | collected 2013-08-02 | study: EMG produced TPA metagenomics assembly of the PRJNA266117 data set (Human skin bacterial metagenome and...
CACTGACATCCTGCTGAGCCGCATCGAACACGATACGACCATCGCGCAAGCCGACAATACGCGTGAAATTGGCGCGCGCCAGTTCCACCTGGTGCAGGCTGCAAATGAGCGTGGCCTGGCGTTTACCGGCTTCTGCTTGCAACACGGCCAAGGTTTGCAAGGCCAGGGTCGGATCAAGTGCCGATAAAGGCTCATCGACCAGGAACACTTCGGCATTCGATACCAGCGCGCGTGCCATGCCGCAGCGCTGCCGCTCGCCACCGGACAAGCGGTCAACACGTGCATACAGCTTGTCCTGCAGGTTAAAACGCGATAGCGCTTCATAAGCGATATCCGGCGCGACCGGGCGCACCAGCGAACGCATCGCCCGCCATATATTCCATTGCGGCAGGAGTCCGGCCAGTACCGCATTCACTACGCGTTGGCGTGGCGGCAAAGGCGGTGTTTGCGGTGCGAGAAACAGGCGTGAACGCAACGCATGACGCGCGCTGCTGCCCAGTTGCCATGGATTTTCACCGAAGATATCCAGCGTGCCGGATTCCGGCGTCAAGGCGCAAGCCAAGGTATGCAAGAGGCTGGTCTTGCCGGCGCCGGAGGGGCCGATCAATGCTACCTGTTCACCCTGTGCGATCGACAGATTCAGTTCGCGCAAGGCCAAGGAAGCCCTCGCTGCGCCACTATGGTGCACAGAAATATTATGTAATTGGATGGTCATGCCGAGCTATCTGATGATGGACGGACGGCATCACCCCCAGACTGGGGGCGATGCCGAAGACCGTATTATTTCAGCAAACCGGCATTACGTGCGGCAGCTTCGATCGCAGTGTAGTTGGATGCCTTGGTAGGAATGAAGCGCGTGGCACGCTGCAGCTCCAGGATTTCCTTGCCTTCGGGGTCATTGCTATTGAGGGCGAGGAAGGCGTCGGTGATTTTCTTCTGTACGGCTGGATTCATATCGGAACGTACGCTCCAGTTGTAATCGTAATAGCCGGGCGTGGTGTAAAACACGCGCACCACTTTTGGATCAACCTTGCCGGACGAAACGAGTTTTTCCCATACCGAGATATTCAATGCGCCTGCATCCACCTTGCCGCCGGCCACCGCGGCCACGGTTGCATCATGTGCACCGGAGAAGGACACGCGCTTCATATCGGTATCAGGATTGATCTTGGCCGCCAGCAAAAAGGAGCGCGGCATCAAATGGCCGGACGTCGAGGATTCGGAACCAAAGCTGAAGTTCTTGCCCTTCAGGTCTTCCAGTCCATGAATCGATTTATTGGTAGTAATGAAGACGGACTGGAATTTCTCATCTTCTTCGCGCTGTACCAGCGGGGTAATCTTGCCGCCGCTGCGTACATTCGCCTGCACAAAGGTAAAGCCGCCGAACCAGACCATATCCAGCTTGTTATTGATCAGGCCTTCTACCGATGCCGCGTAATCAGTGACAGGTGTGAACTCCACCTTCATGCCGAGTTTCTTTTCGAGATAATTACCTAAAGGTTTGAACTTGCGCTGCAGCTCGGTTGGCGCTTCATCAGGGATAGCCGAGACGCGTAATACTTGCTGAGCATGTACCAGACTGGTCGTGCTCAGCATCAGCGTGAATAGGGACGCCAGAAGCAGCGGAAGTTTGGGTAGACGGATCATTTAACACCTCATATAAAAGTAGGGCGTGAATAGGAATTTCAACGTCGGATGAAGCGAACTGAATTTCGAAACTCGGACTACGGGGAAAGGGCATTTACAGCTGTTGCGGTAGCAGCGCCACGGTCTGTAGCACTGCAACGAAGTCTTTCACGATATGTGCATATATGCAAGTAATTGCGTGCTTTGCGCGCGATCAGCCATGGTGTCGCTGCTGCGGAAATCGTTCACCTTGAATCATCGGTGCGCAATACGCAGCAGCTGCGCTGGAAATCAGGGAAGGCACGAGGGATTAATCCCATTCCTAATAGTTAGCAACAGTCACCAGTTGCTTCAGATTGTTAACTAGTTGGACGATTATGCAAATATCGTATGATCGTCAAATATTTTCCCGATTTGATCTTGGACAATTGCCTCACAAGAATTTTTAGGAGGCGTAACCATGAAAAGCGTGAAATATCTGGAGCAAGTGCAAAACAAGTATGCGTTAAAAAACGACGCGGCTTTGGCAGAAAAACTGAAAATCACCCGCAGTGCAATCAGTCTCTATAAAAGCGGCCAGCGCGTGATGGATGAAGACACCTGCCTCAAGGTCGCAGTGGCCTTGAAGCTCGACAATCCGATGTCGGTATTAATGGCGGCCGGCATGGATAGGTCCAGGAAAGCAGGGCAGAAGTCCGCGTGGGGCTACTTCTCACGCAAGATGTCGAAGGCCGGTTAATTCCATAGCGCTGTACGCTGCTACAGCTCACTTCCGTGAATGTGCCTGATCGGGATGTCGCCTAAAACGACACCTTCGAGACAGCGCACATTCACCGCCCATCCTTCAAATACCTGCATTCCCTGCGCCAATTCCCTGGCACCAGGCGCGCTGGGCTTGCGAAACGGCAAAACGCCGCAGGCAGGACAGAAATAATCCCGAGCGGTCTTGCTACCCCATTCATAAACCGTCAAATCTTCCCATGGTGTTAACAGGCGTAATGCCGCCAGCGGCACCCGGTGCATCAAGCCGCCGCGACGCCTGCAAACAGAGCAATCGCAACTGCGAACGTGGTCAAGGTCCATCTCGACCTCGAAGCGACAGGCGCGGCAGTGGCAGGAGCCTTGGTAGGTGGTTTGCATGAAATTGAGCCTTGGCTGCTTTTTGTTAGACTAGGCGGATCAGGTCTATTATCAGTGAAGATTCAGGAGTTTTCATGGGCAAACAAAATCATTGGGAACATGTGTACCAGACTAAAGCACCAGATGCTGTTAGCTGGTATCGCCCGCATCTTGATAAATCCATGGCGATCATTGAAAAGGCCAATCCTGATCACGCAGCGGCGATTATTGATGTCGGTGGCGGTGAATCAACGCTGGTGGATGACTTGCTCGAACATGGATATCGCAATGTCAGCGTCCTGGACATATCCGAAACAGCTTTGCAGGTAGCGCAAAAGCGCATGGGTGAGCGAGCAGGGCATGTGAGCTGGATTGCAGGTGACATCACCGACGTCAAGCTTCCGGCGCAAGCCTACGATGTATGGCATGACAGGGCGGTTTTCCACTTTTTGACGCAGGAAGAACAGCGCCTGGCCTATGTGCGGCAAGTTGCGCATGCAGTCAAACCGGGTGGCATCGTGATCGTTGCGACCTTCGGTCCCGAAGGTCCGGACACATGCAGTGGCTTGCCCGTCATGCGATATGACGCAGATTCCCTGCATGGCGAATTCGGTGCCAGCTTCCGCCTGATTGAAAGCGCCACCGAGGTACACGAGACGCCGTTTGGCACTACCCAGCAATTCCTGTATTGCTATTGCCGGGTTGAAGCGTCCTGAAGCAAATCAGAACGCATAACCAACGCCTGCGCTGATCGTGGTGTACCTGGTGCTGCTATCAGGTTCCCATGTGACCGTGCCGCCGACCGGATAATTGGCGCTGGCGCCATATTTAAAGGCCGAATAATTCAGGCCCACATTCCCACGGAAGTTACGGCTGAAAGCATAATCTGCAGAGAGGCCGACCTTATACAGATTGGAATTGCCCAGCGCGCCGGAAAAGCCTAGCGGGCCGCCCACGCTGATATCAGCACCCGAAGTCCGGCCGATCAATGCGTTCGCGCTCAGGACGAGACGCGGCATCGGTGAGTATTGCGCAAGGGCGCCGATACCGTAGTAATTATTGGTATAGGTTTCGCCCTGATTGACGCCGCGTTTCCATTCGTGGCGACCCAGCTCCAGGTATGGCGTGAACATCACCCCCTGGTTCACGCTGAAGCCTTTGCCCCAGCGCAGGCTGTAATCGGTCAGCGTCGCATCATTTTGCTGTACGACCGAGCCGAACGCGCCGCCGGTCGCAAGTGAACCGGTGTAGTCCGTATGTCCCTTGTTCCGGCTGTACTGAAATTGCAGGTAATCATTGCCGAATAACCAGTCCTGCATCACGGAAGCTGAAACCGCAAAGCCGGGCACCCAGCCTTTTTCTGTATTCAACGTGCCGACAGTCGTCCCAAACCGCCCATCGTTGGTTTCCTTGTAGTCGACGTAGCTGGAAATGGCCTTGAAGCCGATCTGGTTATTGGCGGATTTGATCTCCTGGATCTGCGCCAGTGCACTGGCACAGCATGCGGACGAGACTGCAAGGATTATCGCTTTACGGATCTTCATTTGAGTCTCCCGATAGTTGAGTAATGCAGACTGCCAGCAGTTCTACAAAGCATGAACGTAACGAGGCCTTATGCATAGGGGTAAGTTGAAGCGCTCGGAACTAAAGTTCCAATCTTCCAAAGTCAACTGAATTCCATAAAAATCAATGGCTTACAAATTGATTTTGATGCTGCCTCCTAAATCAGATAGCAACTTTAGTTCCTTTTTGTGGAAGTAATTTTGTAAAAATAATGCTGCCGGAACTAAAGTTGTTAAAACTATGCGCGCTTTTTATCAAGGCCGGACACCGTTATCTTGACATTGCATCGTTTTGAACTAATGTAAAAAGCCCGACCTAAAAACGCGCCTTTGGGACCGCGTTTCCTGAAGGTGCTTTGATGAAATCAAATCCTTCATTGAAGAGTACGCAGCGTTTGCATGTAATGGACGCATACCGCGCGCGCGGGCATAGAAATAATAATCTTTGGCTAATTTACAGTCCCAAGATGAACACCGACTGGTTGCTGCCTAGCGATCGGCAACTTGTTCATTGGATACATTTTTTAGAAATTAATCCTGAGGTCAAATCCTTTGACCTCCATCCCGAAAACATCATTTCTCACGACCAAAAAGAAGCTAGAGGAACGCAGCTCGATGCGATAGTTGAGTTGACCAATGGTAAAACAGAGTGGCATGAAGTAAAAAGTACGGAAAAGGATCTGGCCGAAGCCCGACCTCAACTTTTGGCTCAATCATCCGCTGCGGCCAAACAAGGAGTTTCGTATCGTGTTTTTAGCGACAACGAACTCATGCCGCATGTGCAGTCTGCTTGTAGGTGGCTGAAGGCTATTGCTTTCGCCGCAGCCATTCGGGATCAGCACCAAACACCCACTCTAATAGCGCTTATTAGTAGATTGCGAGATCAATCAGATGGGACAGTTGGAGAACTGCTTTCCGATTTGATTGATTATGACGAATCGGTGGTAATGGGGCTTCTTGTTCGTTACGCGCTTCAAAGTCATATCTCCTTAGATCTTACGAAGAAGCCATTCGGCAGATCTACAAGATGGTCATGGAATCAAAGGGCTCGATATGTGGAGTCGTAGAGAGGCCGTAGCTACGGCATTACCACTGGACCTTTGGCCGAAAGTGCAAAAAGCAGCCTTGAGGTCTGAAGATGTCGAGAAGTACGAGAGCAATGAATTGGCAATGCGTCTCTATTTCGAATACCAGTCCGTAAAATTTATTACCGAAAGAACCGGTATTGCAGCCGCGAGTCTCCCACGCATGGCGCGCAAATGCTTGGGAATTGCATCTGACGGAAAGATATTCGGCTTTCGGGCACTGGTACCACATGTTCGGATCGAACCATATAGGCGTCGCGCGCCATTAGGGAGGAAATTTGGCGAGCAGCAAGGTGGCCAAACCGGTGCGCTTGGCATGATGTTGGATCGCTTTCCTGAATTAGAAGAAAAACTTACTCGCTTCATCAGGCAAGATGCAAAGTACAAAGATGTTCCAGAATTTCGACTGCGATCTCGCGACCTGCATAAACTTTTTATTAAGGCTATCCAAGAGTACGGGGTGAGTGCTTCCGAGTGGCCTTTTACAACCAAACATCGCGGGATTAAATCCATCCGTAGTTTTATGCGTGATGTCTTAGACCGAAACTTTAAGCGCGCTGTAAATATCAGGGAGGGGGCAGCTGCGAAAGCACACCTTAATGTTGGTACAGGGCACGCGCCATTTTTGTATTTCAGTGAACCTTATGATGTGGTGGAAATAGACGCATATCGAATTGACTGTCATTCAACTGTAACTTTTCGCACTCCAGAAGGAACTGAGAGAGATCTACTTCTGGACAGACTGTGGTTGATTGCAGTGGTAGAGGGTGCTTCCGCAGCTATATTGTCCTACTTGGTCGTGTATAGGAGCGAAGTAACGAAAGAAGACGTGATTAAAGTTGTACGCGATGCCATCACAAAAAAATGGCATCCAATAGAGCTTACTGTTGACGGGCTGAATTACCCTCCCGATGCTGGACTGCCAAGCGGAATTATAGAGAGGGCTTATGGCGCGCTTTGGAGCGTCACTAAGCTTGATGGTGCATTGGCGCACTTGGCGCAACCGGTTCATGAGAATCTGCGGAAAGGCCTAGGATTCGTCATTAATTGGGGAGCAGTAGCTCATTTTGAGAGGCGAGATAGTGTTGAGCGCACGTTTGGTCAAATCGCCGACAAGCTGTTTAAACGACTGCCATCCACAACTGGAAGTAATCCGCATAGTGGTTGTGCGCCCGATGCGCAGAAAAAAGCGTTAAAGCATAAAATTAGGGCTGCAGAAGTGGCTGAATTATTGGATGTAACGATCGCTCAACATAATGCCACGCCGAATTCAGGCCTTTCAAGTTTATCTCCATTGCAGTACCTACAATATCACCTAGAAGGTGAAGTTCCGCTTTGCACAATCAGACACCTTCCTAAAGAGATGTCAAAGAATGGACGAACATTCTCTACTACGATCAGTGTCACCGTGCGTGGGGGGAGAGAGTCCGGACGTCGCCCCTACATACAACTCGACGGTGCGCGTTATACGAATCCAATTCTCGCTGAGGCTGGCTATTTAGTTGGAAAACGTTTGTTTATCGATATTGATAATGCCGATGACGACTTCCGCCAAGTGCGAGCCTACCTAGAAAATGGTGCGGATTTCGGCTATTTGTGTGTCCAGGGAAAATGGGCGCACACCAAACATAGCCGTAGAACACGTAAGGTCATAAATAGTTTGGTCTACCACAGGACTATTGTGGTGTCTGAGTTTGACGACCCAGTCCACATCTATATGGCATATCTCGGCAAGACCAACTCGAAAACTAAGAGAGGAATGCAACCTCTTTCTGCAAAACAAGTAACCAAGGCGACGCAGGTTTCTAGAGAGTCGGGCCTTGAACTTGTTATTGATGCCGAACCAAAACCTGATGAGTCCCATACTCGTACAACGAAAGTTGTTGCCAATCGTAGTTCGCTGTTGGATACCCCGGTTATAGGCTTGATGAAAGTAAGAAATCGGAGATAGGAGTCGGTATGCCTGAGTCGATCAATACAGGTGATCCTGCGGTCATAGGCAGGGCGGAACCATGCGAACTATCATCAAGACGCCGTGAGCAGCTGCTAGAGTTTCACCCTCTACTTGAACGGGGCTACACACTTCCCACACCCATGCTCGAACGCACTTACAGAATTGCTCGAGAAAAGGTATGGACCAGACGCACTGGCGTCGTCTTTTATGCGACTCCTAGAATGGGTAAAACTACCTGCGCTAAGGAGATTCAAAATCTGTTGAATAGCGAATTCCCGCGAACATATACGTTACTTCTAAGTGCTCGACGATCGAAGCAATCATCGGAATACCACATGTATTCCTTAATACTAGAAGCAAAAAAACATATTTTGTCGAGCCGTACAAAAGTAGGCTTTCTTCTGGAGAATATTAAGACCGACACAATTCTAAAGTTGAGCAAAATTGGGGGCTCCCAGTTTGTCTTAATTGTGGACGAAGCACAGTTATTGTCAGATACGGATCTGGAACAACTTTTTGTTTTGCACAATGCCCTAGATCTGATGAAAATAAAAATGACGACGATATTCTTTGCCCAACCTCAAATCATGCATCGCCGCGCTGCACTATTGGTCAGTGGGCAACATCAAATCATCGCTCGCTTTCTCAGCGAACCCATAGCTTTTGAAGGTTGTTCCAGCATGATTGAGTTGCAGCTTTTATTGAAAGCCTATGACGAGCAGTCTGAATATCCTGAAGGATCTGGCTGGAGTTACACACGTTTTTTTCTTCCGGAAGCATTTGCCAAGGGATTTAGGCTTCATCGTTACGCATCCAAGCTGTGGGAGGCACTAGCCGCAGCCGCTGGCCCACTAGGGCTTGGGATGGTTCCAATGGAGCATGTATGTTTGTCTATAGAGTATTTGCTACTCGCATCAAAAAAGGAAGACTGCAGTAATTTTTCAATCTCGGATAGCGATATTGCGATTGCAGTCGAATCCTCGAACTTAGCCAGTTTCAGTGCTCTCCTTCAGTCGCCCAGTAAGGAAGGTGGATGGGAACAATGAAAATTAATTGGAACGAAGAGAGTCGGCTAACCTGGCCTGACGGCGGTCTTGCCCCCTACGAATCCAGCAAGATGATCGTCAGAAAAATCCTCACTCTTAATCACGTCGATATTAATGAGTTAAAAAAGCTAATCGAAATAGATCCTAAGTTGACCTCGGCCTATGACATTGCGAATTTGTCCTGCAGCGGATGGATTAATTTCGATAAATTGGCACAGCTTTTGAACGCAAAAAAACATGAAGTATTGAACGGCTTTGTAGATCAAATCGTTCCTATCAATGGTCAACAGTTTTTAACTCGTTATTGCCCTCAATGCTGGAAGCATAAGTACCATTGTTCTTTGTTTGACTTGCCCATCCTACGGCAGTGCCCTTGGCATCGGTGTGACCTTACCAGTGGTTGTAATCGATGCGTTACCAGAGCATCGCTCAACGCGATATGTAAAAGCCAATCTCCTTCTAGTTGCTCAAGGTGTAGCAGGGAATTTCTTGGTTTCGAGGAAGTAATGTCATCTAAGCAGATGCCTCCGGACCTGTTGACGCAAATTAACGAATGTTGTGATTCCTTTGCTGCTTGGATTCGTGTGCTCAACGAGAAGCTTGGCGACAGCAGCATGTTGCTCAAAGAACTATTCGATGGAGCGGATCTAGATGCGAATGATGGAAAACGATGGCTTCTTGGACTGGCAATAGCTGTAGCTGGCCCCCCGCCCGAAGGATGGGAATTTTTCTTCGAGCCTATCGCTGCTGATCTAGTTCGTTTAGAAGGTGTCATCGATGAAACTCCTATCTACAATGAGTCTTGCAATAGGCAGCATTTACTTCAAAGTGATATAGGGCATTGTTACAGAAGTCTCAGGCGGCATATTGCCAATGCTTATGTCCACAGCCACAAAGACTGCTTAAAAGAGCTTTTAGGGTTGGATTGTTATGAGGCCAATGCGCTAAATGGCGTTTTGGTCTGTCCTGTTGCGCTTGCATTCCTTACATGGAGAATGTCGATTGAAAATGTAGTGCTCGATCAGCTGAAAGATAAAAGAGATGCAAATACCCAACTGAGTTTCATGGGGCCTTATCCGGCGTTTAGACTTTCAAACAGAGATCTTCTGCGATGGTGTTATTTTTCATTTTTCTGTATCTGGCATCAGATTAATGAACGATGCGGCCGCAACAGATTCAGAATAGAAAGAATTAATTTAAATAGGGATGGGCATGTTCTTTGGAAATGCAATTTTCCTAGCAAAAAACAAGACGCAATTCAGAATAAGTCCAGGCAGAGAGTAGGGCAGTGCCACGCAGTTTTTCCATCTTCCGATAGGCTCGTTAAAGCTGCTGCTGGCAAATGTGATGAGAGAAGAAGAGCAGGAGAACTAATGCTAGATTACCAGACTTACAATAACTACGCGATGTTCGCTTCCTGGACGGGCAAGAACCGTAAATTGGGTGAACGACGATTTACTATTTCGAAAACCAAATTCTTTCGGAATCAGGGCCATTATGATTATCTCTATGTCTAAACGCCTGGAGATACGAGAGTTTTAAACGACACTCCCCATAATTGCCAGAATGCATCAAATCAACTGCATAGTGCGTCTTAATATCTCACCATATTGGTGAAATCATCTGTTTTCCATTTCAAAATTAAATACTTTGCGAGAATTTTTTAAAACTGCTATAAAATAAGCCCAATTATGCGACGCTTACTAGTTATCCTTATGCTTTTGATCGTTCCGCTCCAGATAAGCTGGGCAGCGGCAGCGGTTTATTGTCAGCATGAAAGTAACCCGGTAACCGTGCATTTCGGTCACCATGAGCATAAGCATATTGCATCGTTGAGTGATCAAAAAAGTGATGTGCCGAAGTCTAGTTCGGCATCTGATATAGATTGCGCATTTTGTCATCTTGGTGGCATTGCTATTGCAGAAATTCCTGCAGCTATTCTGATTTCTGACATCGTCAGCGTAACACCACGTATACCTGACACTTCTATACTTGCTTCAATTCTCCCTCCGCGTCCAGAACGTCCAAAGTGGGTCTACGCCGCTTCCTAATCCGGCACCCGCTCGTTCTATTTTTTCCTCGTTCTTGATGTAGTTCATAGCGTTGGCTGCTGGATTCCCTTTGTCTATTACTAAGGAAATTCGATGCAAAAGCCGTTATTGCCGCTTCTATTTGCGGCATCTCTAACATTACAAATTCCTGCTTACGCGCAGGTAATATCGTCATATGGTGGCGAAACCACTCAGAGTGGACAGATGAAGGCAGCAAATATCTCGCTGCTCACACTTGCTGCCGCTCTAGACCTGGCATATGGTGCCAACTCCGAAATTTCTGCTGCTCGTCGTGAAGTAGAAGCTACGGAAGGGATGATTCAACAAGCTGGAATCATTCCTAATCCTGAGCTTTCTACTACGATAGAAGACCTCAAACGTGACACGCGTACGACGACGGTTCAGATCAGCCAGCCCATTGAACTTGGGGGCAAACGGAGTGCACGTATCGCAGCCGCCGAACGTGCCCGAGATCTTGCGTTAGCAGATCTTTCAGCCAAACAAGCCGACATACGAGCGCTCGTAGTCGCTGCATTCTATGACGTAGTTATCGGTCAAGAGCGTTATCGGCTGGCCTTAAGCACAGTTGAACTAGCACAGCGAGCAACGACCATTGCCTCGAAACGTGTATTGGCAGGGAAGATTTCTCCCGTTGAAGAAACAAGAGCACGTGTCGCCGAAGCCGGCGTACGTATCGAACTTGCCCAAGCCTTAAATGATTTGGGGACAGCACGACGCGAGCTGGCCGCTACCTGGGGAGCTCGTACTCCAGACTTCGACAAGGTACAAGAACCTGCTGAAGATCTGCCTCCTCTTATTCCTCTGCCTGCTTTGATGCAGCGCCTCGAGCAATCTCCGCTTTTGGCACGTGCCAGGATAGAAGTTGAGCGAAGAAAAGCTATGACTGCGGTAGAGCGCTCACGCAGAATCCCTAATGTCACGCTCACTCTAGGTTCTAAGCGAGATGAGCAAGTGGGGCGTAATACAGCAGTAGTTGGTCTATCTATCCCGTTGCCTCTATTCGATCGCAATCAAGGGAATATTCTCGAAGCCCTACGTAGGACTGACAAAGCACGTGACGATTTGACCACCACCGAAGTGAGTTTGAATCGTGAACTTGGGCAAACGCACGGACGTTTAAGTACTTCAATTACTGAAGCAGAAATGTTGAAGTCGGAAGTCGTGCCTGCCGCGCAACGCGCGTATGAAGCAACGACCAAAGGTTTTGAACTAGGTAAATTTAGTTTCCTAGAGGTCCTTGATGCTCAACGTACTTTCTTCCAAGCCAAGTCGCAGTACTTGCGCTCATTAGCTGACACACACAGAGCCGCAGCCGCAATTGACCGTCTGCTTGGCGAACAATTTTCTGCCACAAAGAACTAGAGGCCACGATGAAAAACATTCCCCGTAACAAACAAACCACCTTCATCATAATCGTAATAGCTATCGGCCTTCTTTTAGGAGGCTTGATCTTAGTCTCGGATCCGAAAGGCGCGCAAAATGAAGAGTCCGGCAAAGGACATGCGGAAACTAAGGAGCACGCTGACACTGAGCATCATGGGAAAAAAAGTGCGACAAAACATGATGATGCGGGTGGGCATGAAGACAATGAGCATCACGCCGAATCAACACCTCAAAGTGGTCCTAAGGGCGGAAAATTATTCACTAAAGATGGATACGGCCTTGAGCTGACTATTTCTGAAAATGAGGGCAAGCCTCAATTTCGTGTTTATACCTACCAAGATGGAAAACCAGTCGATCCAGCCGGGACTAAGGTCGTCGTAACTCTGGAGCGGCTTGGTCGAAGCCCTCAAAGTATTTCATTCTCAAAGGAGAATGACTATTTAAAAAGTAACTCAATCATCGAAGAACCTCACTCATTTAAGGTTCAGATCAAGGCCACCAAAGGCGACCAATCATATGAGTTCTCATATGCGCAAGAAGAAGGCCAAGTTGCTATGAGCGACGAGCAATTAACAAAAAACGGCGTAAAAATCCTCAAGGCAGGGCCTGTCCGCATCAAAACAGAGTTGCAACTAATCGGAGAAATTCGTCTTAATGAAGACCGCACCGTCCAAGTGGTACCTAGACTAGCGGGCATTGTTGAGTCGGTCCGTGCAAACGCTGGGGATCGTGTACGTAAAGGCCAGATACTTGCAGTGATATCTAGCCAAGCGCTTTCCGATCAACGTAGCGAACTTCTTGCAGCTCAAAAACGTCTTGCGTTAGCTCGTACTACCTATGAGCGCGAAAAAACACTGTGGGAAGAAAAAATATCTGCTGAACAGGATTATTTGCAGGCTCGCACCACAATGCAGGAAGCACAAATCATTGCACAAAGTGCGCAACAGAAGCTCGCTGCTTTAGGCGCGTCACCATCCTCGACAAATCTGACTCAATACGAAATTCGATCACCAATTGATGGCGTCATCACTGAGAAGCGTATTTCTGCCGGAACAGTTGCGAAAGAAGACGCAAATATCTTTGATATTTCGGACTTGTCCACAGTGTGGGTTGATCTGACCGTCCGCGCTCAAGATATCAATGCCGTAAAAACCGGTCAAAAAGCGACTGTGAAGGCGACAGCATTTGATGCCGAAGGCACTGGAACGGTTTCCTATATAGGTTCCCTCGTAGGCGAACAAACGCGCGCTGCTAAAGCACGGATAGTGATGGCGAACCCTAAAGGTACTTGGCGTCCGGGTTTAGCAGTTAACGTTGCGT
>ERZ1032603.25-NODE-25-length-13014-cov-7.799367_pt1 | contig 13014 bp, 7 predicted proteins | sample MGYA00518742_ERZ1032603 | MGnify/ENA primary metagenome ERZ1032603 (study PRJEB33718, sample SAMN03160249) | human skin metagenome | collected 2013-08-02 | study: EMG produced TPA metagenomics assembly of the PRJNA266117 data set (Human skin bacterial metagenome and...
GGAGTAATAAATGGCGCAACGTGGAAAGTCATTTTGCCTTCGTGTTTTTTGGGGGGGCGATCCGATTGATCATCGTAGACGTTTGCTGCGCGGGGCGTAAGCAGAGTTCGGCTATCGGCCAAAAGCCGATATTCTCAGTAAGCTACCAATCAAATTAATGGCTTCCGCTTGTTTCAACAGCAAGCTATATTAGCCTCGCTCAATAAGTATTGAGGTTGATTACTGTTTCACCATTCCGTGGGACCGCCTGAAAGGCCGGTTCCCCAAAGAAAACTGTACTGCCAACAATTTGACTTAATACGTTGGTTTCTGGCTAAGCTTCCTAATGTTTGTACACTAAAAAATATTGTAATAAAAAAGGTCATCATGAATTACGGGCAGCAAATTGAAATTCGAATGCAAAAATTGCTTCGCGAGCTCGACAAGGTAGCGCAGGCTTCAGAGTTTGAGGATGAGGATTTGTATCATTTTATTAGATATGGAGTTACCAGGATTTAGTAGACAGGGGTAGCATCGAACCTGCAACTGAAGGTGGTGACCATGTCCAAAATCAAGGCTCCCAGCAAGGTAAGGCAAGCGTACAAGTTCATTGAATCGCATAGAAACGAATTCAATGTAGTTACCATGTGCAGAGTTTTGGATATCGAGCGATCTGGTTACTATGCTTGGCTAAAGAATCCATTGTCTGATCGTGCACAGGAAGATGCTCGGCTTCTTAAACTAATCAAGGCCTCGTTCATGGCAAGCCATGGTATCTATGGCGCTCCGAGAGTCTTTCAGGATCTAAGGGAACGAGGAGAGACATGCAGTAAGCATCGGGTTGCACGTCTCATGCGCGACAATGGCCTGCGTGCTTTGCACGGATACCGCATACGGCATATCCCTGTCTCAAAGCCGGCGACATTAATTCCCAACATACTCCAGCGGCAATTTACGGTTGCAAGGCCAAATGAAGTTTGGGTAACTGACATCACCTATATTCGCACTTGGGAAGGCTGGCTTTATTTAGCTGTGGTGATGGATTTATTCTCAAGAAAGATCGTTGGCTGGGCTGTCAGACCGACCATTCACCGCGCATTAGTCCTCGATGCCCTTGGCAAAGCAGTCCAAAATCGCCGCCCTCGACATACCTTGATTCACTCAGATCAAGGATCGCAGTACGGCAGTGATGCTTGGCGACGGTTTTGTAAGGCTAATCATCTGGAACCGAGCATGAGTAGGAGAGCTAACTGCTGGGATAACGCAGTGGCAGAGTCCTTCTTCAGCAGTTTGAAGAAGGAGCGCATCAAGAGGCATATTTATGCTGATCGTAAACCCGCTACACTTGATCTGGCCGAATACATTGATGACTTCTACAATATGGTAAGACGGCACAGCTATCTTGGCGGTTTCAGTCCGAATATGTTCGAAACCGCGCATCGCAAGCGAAAATCAGGTGTCTACTAAATCCTGGTAACTCCACGGTATGAAGACACGACTCACTCTGAAATGTGTGGTGAGTGCATTTCTAGGTATGCCACCTAGTGATGAAAAAATAGGCAAACCCATAAATCATTAAACGTTCCTGGGAGGGGACATGAAGCTGAACGTAGATTTGAAGAACTGCTATGGCATAAGTGAGTTGAATCACTGCTTTGACTTTACTGATAGCAGCGGGTATGCGATCTACGCACCCAATGGCTTCATGAAAACCTCGATGTCAAAAACCTTTGACGACTATGCCAAAGGTCGAGACTCCAGCGATCTGATTTTTCCAGACCGGGTGACGACGAGAACACTCACCGATGGTGTTGGAGCTGCTATTGCAGCAGATTCAATTTTCGTTATAGAACCCTACAATCAAGAGTTCTCTTCAGAGCGCACTTCACTCCTTCTAGTGAACGCGGCCATCAAGCAGCAGTATGACGATGCGCTAAAACAGATTTCCGAGAAGCTCAGTACCTTACTCGGTAAGTTGAAGCAGCTATCTGGACTCACAGGCCGGACGGTCACTCCAGAGACTGAAATCTTGAAGGTGTTTGGCTCCAAAAGTGTTGCTGATCTCCTAGAGTATTTGGAGCAGAGCGTTGCGCAGACTCAGCCAAGCAAGCTTGCCGACCTTGTCTACAGTGAAATCTTCAATGACAAGACTATTGCCTTGCTTGAGTCTGGGACGATAAAAGATCAACTGGAAGAATATATCAAACGTTACAACGACTTGGTGTCCAAGTCGGACGTGCTGAGTAAGCAGTTTAATCACTACAGTGCGGGCGCAGTAAATAAGGAGCTTTCGGCAAATGGCTTCTTTGCTGCAAAGCATACGATCAATCTTTATACCAAAGACGGTAAGCAAGAGATCACCTCTGCTGAAGAGCTGACCAAAAAAATTGATGAAGAGCGGCAGAGAATTTTTGCCGACAAGGATCTCACCACGAAGTTTGATGCGATTGATAAAAAGATCCAGAATGCTGAACTTCGGAAGTTCAGAGACTACCTGTTTGATAATCAGGACGTCTTGCCTGAGCTGAAGAATTACAAGCAGCTTCAGAAGGACGTTTGGATTGCATATCTGGTTAATCAGAAGGCTTTGTATGATGACTTTTTGACTCAGTTCAAAGCTGGCAAGGTGGCGATTGAAGATGCGGTAAGACAGGCCAAAGAAGAAAGAACGGATTGGGAAAGAGTTGTTGAGACATTCAATAAACGATTTTTTGTTCCGTTCAAGATGTCGGTTGCCAATCAAGATGATGTGATCTTGAAGGGAACAAAACCGTCAATCGCGTTCAAATTCTCGGACGGTGAACGTGAAGGCGAAGTGCCGCGTGATTCTTTGCTCAAGGTGCTTAGTCAAGGTGAGAAGCGAGCGCTGTACATACTGAACATTCTCTTTGAAGTTCAGTCTAGACAAAAGCAAGGTGGCTTGACAATTCTTGTGGTTGACGATATTGCAGATTCGTTTGACTACAAAAATAAGTACGCAATCATTGAATATCTCAAAGACATAAGCCACTCTGGGAATTTTTGCTGCATCTTCCTTTCGCATAACTTTGACTTTTACCGAAGCATAAGCGGTAGGCTGAATTTGAAGCGTGACTTTAAATTGATGGTTTCCAAGAGTGGTCGAAAGCTAACTCTTACCAAAGAACATTATCAGAACAATCCATTTTTGTTCTGGCGCGACAATCTAACCAGCCCGTCCTATTGCATCTCAGCGATTCCGTTTGTCAGGAACCTTGCTGAATACTGCGGACATAAAGCGGACTATCTGACACTGACCGCACTTCTTCATGTGAAGGCGACTACAGACACCATTACGCTGGACGATCTGTGCGTGATCTACAAGCGAATTTTGGTAGATAAGGCTGCGCTGGCACTTACGCCCACTAATCGGACAGTGATTGATGTCCTCACTCAAGAGGCAGAAGCTATTGCTGCTGGAACCGACGATCATATTGAGCTTGAAAAGAAGATTGTCATCTCTATTGCGATTCGCCTGCTTGCAGAGCGGCACATGATCAAGAGGATAAACAATCAAGCTCTTGTGGATGCGATAACGAAGAATCAGACGGTGGAACTACTAAAAGAGTACAAGCGCGGTGCGCTTGGAAATGCAGAAGAAATAGAGAAATTGGAGCAGGTCAATCTGATCACTCCAGAAAACATTCATCTAAACTCATTCATGTACGAACCTATACTTGATATGGGGTCGGCGCATCTTAGAAGTCTTTACATAGAAGTGAAGACACTTGCCGTTTAGGCTCTCGATATAAGCGCTCTGCGTGGGCTTGCCCTGTCGGTTGAGGATGTGGTGCCGCCATGAAAGCCAGCAGATTGAACACCAAGGCGGATGTAATAACTGCGGACTGTTGACTTGTACCGAAAACTGACCCACGCAGTGGGCCTGTAATTTTTGCAACTATGTGTGGCTAAGTTGCAAACTCTATATCTTTTGTAGAAGGACTCATTGAGCAGAGGTCTTCAATGGGATGAAAGCAGACCTCCGCTATCCGCCGAAAGCGGGCTCTTGCTATTCGTAGTTGAGGATGAAGTTGCATTTAGAGACCCCTGAGTTAACCTTAGTAACATCTTGGCTTTATTCGGCACCGGAAAAGTTCAAAGATAAGTGAACGAAAACCGGGAAAGTTCAGAGATAAGTGAATAATCAGTTCAAACTTGCCAGAATCCGTCTGAACTAAGTCATTGATTATTCAAAAATGGGAGTTCAGAGATAACGGAATTTCGACACAGATCCGGGATTTTTGTTGTTTATTTGAAAAGTACCGAATCCTGGCCAAGATGCCGCCTTGTTCGCTTCTATATATAGAGCGTATTTCAGCCCGCCGCGGCGCTTTATTACAGTCCGCTTCGCCTTGAGGCAAGGCCAATTCATTGTTATGGTGACACTCGCGTGAGTAGCGCATCGCTAAATGGCAGCTTGGTAGCAGTTGTAAACAGATACCCATTTTCCAAGGAGGCTTTATGCAGTTCCCGCATTGGATGCACCTGACGGCTCAGGCATGTCTTGTCACTACGCTCGCGATTCCTGTGCATGCAAATGCATGTACACGCGTGGTCTACCTGGGTGAAAACGGCAATACCGTCACCGCACGTTCGATGGACTGGAAAGAGGATAGCGGCAGCAACCTGTACATCCTGCCGCGCGGGATGGAGCGTAGTGGGGACGCCGGGGCGAACTCCTTACGTTGGGTTTCTAAATATGGCTCCGTCGTCACAACGGCTTATGAGGTTTCCACCGCTGATGGAGTCAACGAAGCCGGACTCTATGCCGGTGTACTGTGGCTGACCGAATCGCAGTATCCAAAGTTCGATGCCAAGAGCAAGCCGGGGCTGACGATCGCGGCATGGACGCAATACGTGCTGGACAATTTCGCCAGCGTTGCCGAGGCGGTGACGGCATTGGAAAAAGAACCGTTTACTCTGGTAACGGATAATGTGCCGGGCCAGCAAAGGCTGGCGACATTGCACCTGAGCATATCTGATGCCAGCGGTGACAGCGCGATCTTTGAATACATCAATGGCCAGCAGGTGATTCATCACGGCCGGCAGTACCAGGTACTGACCAACTCACCGACATATGACCAGCAGCTTGCGCAAAACGCTTATTGGAAACAGATAGGCGGCACCGCCATGTTGCCGGGTACGAACCGCGCATCCGATCGCTTTGCCCGTGCTTCCTTTTATATCAATGCGATTCCGCAAAGCGGCGCGCCCGATGAAAGCCTGGCTGCTGTGTTCAGCGTGATCAGGAATGTATCGGTGCCACTTGGTATCGCAACGCCGGATCAACCTGAAATATCTTCGACGCGCTGGCGCACGGTGTTTGATCACAAGCGCAAACTATATTTCTTTGAGTCTGCGCTGACACCCAATACGTTCTGGGTTGATCTCAATAAGATTGACTTTTCCAAGGAAAGCGGTCGAGTCAAAAAGCTGGATCTCGGTCCACATCAGTCGCACATATTTGCGGGTGAGGTGAGTGGACGTTTCCTTCCATCCAAGCCTTTTCCTTTTCTCGGCATCTGAGCCAGCCCGGGGTTCACTATAAGACGGCCGGTTTTTCCCTGCTGCGGTTTGCTCAGGGAATGCCGGCTTGTCTTGCAAACACTTTCCTGCGCATTTCTTTCTCGACTGCATCAGACTATCGGCATAAGCTGGCATTTTTGTCTGGCGGGAACGGTATACAAGAATAATCTTATTGTTAATTGTCCTTGGCCCAATAAGCTCATTCCGAGACTTACGGCGTCACATAGGTGGTATGCCACTTATATGATTTGTGGAAAAACTGCAAGTCGGGAAGCTATGACCATATAAACAAGGAGGAGCAATGAATCGCAATATAAAAAATCCAGTCGCATGGTTGCGGGGTCTGATCGTAATTGGACTCGCCGTTTTCGGAGTGAGCAATGCAGTGGCTGCGCCGGAAGCTGATGGTCGTATGAAGGTCACGCTGGTCGGTACCGGCGGGCCGGAGATCAGTCCGACCAGGTTCGGTTATGCCACCCTCGTCGAGGCCGGTAGGCAGAAACTGTTATTTGATGCCGGCAGGGGAGTGGTGCAACGGTTGTATGAATCACGCGTCAATCCGAAAGATGTCACCAAGGTTTTCCTGACGCACCTGCATAACGATCATATCGAGGGTTTGCCTACCTTGTGGATTACCCCATGGTTCCTGTTGGCGCGCGAGCAAACCTTGTCGGTATGGGGGCCGGAAGGGACCCCGGAGATGATTGCCGGTATGCGCGCGATGTTTTCAGATGTGCAGAAACGGGGCGGGGTCAATGGTTTCAACAAGATCGAGTACATGAACATCGCCGTGACGGAATTGAAAGAAGGCGTCGTGTATGAACAAGGCAAGTTGAAAGTGACTGCATTCAGGGTTTCACACGGCGACGGTGATCCCGCCTTTGGCTACAAGATCGAATTTGGCGCGCGCAAGCTGGTGCTCTCCGGTGACACTATCTATAGTCAGAAGGTCGTTGAAGCAGCGCGCGGTGCGGATCTGCTGGTGCATAACGTGGTTGGCTTCAGTGATGTCTGGATGGCACGTCCGGGAGCAGAAAAGCACCGGGCTTCGGTTGCGGGCAAGCTGGCGTCGCCGGATCAGGTGGCGCGGGTCTTCAAGGAATCCGCGCCGCGCCTTGCCGCAATTTCCCATATCGTGAAGAAGGATCTGTCCGGTGCCAGTGGCGATCAATTTATCGTTCAACAGGTACGCAAGAATGGGTATGCCGGTCCCTTGCTCATGGGTGAAGACAGGACGGTGATCGATATCAGTGACGCCGGTATAAAAATCATCCCGCCGCAGCCAACGGACGACTTGCCGGATCTCGACAATCGCCTGGTGGATTTGACGCAGCACGCACACTGAACGAGGTCATGAGCTAACAGAGATGATATAGCCTGGGCCAAGCAGGCCTTTGCCTTGTGCAATTCAAAATTCGGTCTCCGCCAGACGGCATGGTCTGGCGGAGATTTTTTTTTCGACGTCAGAAATTCACGCTGCTTTTCGTATTGTCCTTCACACATCGTTTTTCAAATCAGGGTTGCTTACGGATGCAAACATTTGTTTGCGGACTTGTCTTTTTGTTCTTTATTTTGTTGTGAATTCCAACATGATCTGAATTTGAAATCTGTGCGGAAAGCCTCATAAACACTCGATTTATCAATCTTTAACAATCCATTTTCGCTTCCTGTATTTTTCCCGCTGTTTGTTAGCATTTGTTGACATTGTGTTGTTCAACGCTCTGCTAAAGTCCGCCCTGATTTCCAGGAATCCTTTTGTGTCAACTGACTATCTCCAAGCCTTGCAGCTTGAATATTGATTCAGAAAATTCTCGGTATCTAACAAATTCCCTGCACGAGAGCATCCGCATCCATTTTGTCGGTGCAGAAGCTCTGTGTATTTGGAAGTCTCTGTTTAATGACGGCGGGCGCAAGAATTTGGCGATTCGCTCTTGAAGATGTGTTTTTGTTTTCATTCATAAATTCACATTCATTTTTTTAGCGAGTTCATGAGAAATAAGCGCAATCGTTTGCAAGCAGCAGTTTCAGGAATCACATTTTGTTTTTTGAGTTTAGGCGCAGCAGCTCATACGCACGCGGCTATTTCATCGACGGAATATGACGCCGTGATCCATGCCGCGCGCGACGGTCAGACCGCTACTGCGATTGAGAAATTGCAGGCATGGCATCGCGAATATCCGGCAAACCAGAAGGTGCTGTACGACCTGGTCGTGGTCCTGGCCTGGGCCGGTGACTTTAACGGTGCACTGGCTTATGCAGATGAACTGACGGTAGCCGGTACGCCAGGCTATGTCCTGAAATCGTTGGCACAGTCAGCCCGTTCCGCTGAACGCTGGCCGCTGGCAGAAAAAATCTACCGCTACGCATTACGTACCGAGCCCAACGATATCGAGTTGCGCACCGGCCTGGTCCATGCGCTGCTCGGACAGAAGCAGGCTGATGCGGCCTTGCAGTATGTGCAAGGTTTCCTGCCGACCTTCAGTTCGGAATACAAGCGCAGCGACGCACCCATGGTCACTTTATTGGGCTTTGTTTACAGCCGTCGCGAAGAAGCCCTATATGCGGCCAATGCCTATCAGGATGCGGTGCGGCTGGATCCGCAATCGCGCGAAGCGTATCGCGGCTATGTATTTACGTTGAATGACGCAGGTATGCCTTACCTGGCCGCACGCACTGCGGATAAACGTCTTGACTGGTTTAGCAAGGAAGAACAATTGCGGCTCGCGCATTCTGTCGCCGGTCACACCGTTAATTTCGGTGAAACCCAATTGATTGTCGATGAAAAAAAGCCGCGCTTCCAGACCACCGATACGGCGCTGACCGAAACGGCAAATGTCATGGATCGATTTGGCCCGCAAGCGGCAACCAAATTTGATCGCATGGTCGCCTTGCGTGATCGGCAAATGATGAAAGAGGTCGTGCAGCTGTATCAGGAATTGCTGGCGGCCGGTGTCGCGATGCCTTCGTATGCAAAAGCCGCAGTGGCCGATGCCTATCTCTATCTGGAACAGCCGGAACAGGCGCGTGATCTGTATATCTCGGCAATTAATGATGCCGGTCGCGGTGATGTGGCGAATGTCGATACCTGGCGTAATGGCCTGGCTTATGCGTATAGCGAATCCGAGCAGCACGATGAAGCGCAGGCGCTGGCCGATGGCGTGATGCAGGTAACGCCGACGCTGGCCAATCGCGGCATCCCTTCGGTGGAAGCACCGAACGGGGACTATCCGACGGCGACCGTAACGCCGGCCTTGATACGTATGTATGCGGATCGCCTGAAGGAAGCGGAGCAGCATCTGGCGCAACTGCGTGCAATCGCACCATTCAATGGGCAGACCAGACTGGCTTGGGCCAGCCTGCAAAGTTCGCGTGAACATCCGCGGGCGGCGTTGGAGGAATTCACGCTGATGCAGCTCGATGACCATAAGTCAGTGAGTGCGCAAGCCGGGCGCGGTGAAAGTCTGCTGGCATTGAACGAGTTTTCCGCAGCGAAAGCAGTCTTGCCACCACTGTGGGCAGATTACCCGGAAGACAAGGATGTGCAGAACCTCGCACGCAAACTGGATATCCATGACAGGCCGTTCTTGCGCGTCAGCACCACGATAGGCAAGGGCGGCCAGCTGGCCGGCGCCGAATCAATTTTCGATGCGCAGCTTTATTCGGAACCTTTGACGAATTCCCTCGGTGAAGCCTTCCGTGTGTTTACGCATCTGTCACGTTCGACCGGTAGCGTTGATCGCCAATTGCCGACCGAAGCGAAGGTGCCGCGTACCCGTATCGGCGTCGGCCTGGACTATCGCGTGCGCGATCTGGAGATAGAGGGCGAGGTCAACCAGGCGACGCAGAATGCGGACAAGGGCGGCGTCGCCTTGCAAGTCGTGAAGTACTTCTCGGATTACTGGCGTATGCGCCTGGCAGCAGACAGCAACGTCAATGATTTGGCGGCGGCTGCATACAACGCGAATGTAACGGGCCGGCGTGTACTCGCCGGTGTGACCTGGCAGCAAAACGAAGCACGCAGCATAGACGCGGAAATATCGGCCACCAAATTCAGCGATGGCAATCAGCGTGATGTGTTCGGCGTCGCATGGACCGAAGGCTGGATCAGTGGCCCGGTCTTCAAGCTGGACTCGATGGTTTCGCTAGCGACGTCACGGAACAGTGCCCGTGATGCGGTGTATTTCAATCCGATCAGCGATCGCGAAGCAACAGTGGCATTGCTGGGCGAATGGCGCACATGGCGCCGCTATCGCCGCTCGATGGTGCAGCAAGTGCAAGTCTATACCGGCCGCTACTGGCAGGAAGATTTCAGATCCGGATCCACCTCCGGCCTGCAGTACGGGCATCTGTGGTCATTCGATGAAGTGTTCAGTATCGGCTACGGCCTGGGTGTCAGCACGCACCCGTATGACGGTGTGCGTGAAAAGCGTCATTACGGATATTTGAATTTGAATTGGGCAATAAAGTGAAGAGTATGTTGACGATAGCGCTCGACGGTCTGCGCAAAACTGAAGACATGATCCGGCTGTGCGTTTTATGCATCGCATTGCTGCCTGTCTTGGCGTCGGCGCAGCAAGCCGTCGGTGTGGAAGTGCCGCGCCTGCAAATACCGGCGCAACGCATAGACCCGCCGCAATCCTATCGTGTGCTGTGTTACCACGATGTGCGTGACAACGTGCGTGAAAGTTTCAAGGTGTGGCCGGAAGCAACCGCAGTGGATACACGCGACCTGACCGCGCAATTGAGCTGGCTGGATCAAAACGGTTATCACCCGGTCAGCCTGCAGCAAATTATTGATGCACGTGCAGGCAAAAAGCCTTTGCCGGAAAAAGCCATCTTGCTGACTTTCGATGACGGCTTTGAAAGCATGTACACCAAGGTCTTTCCTTTACTCAAGCAATTCGGTTTCCCGGCCTTGATCGCGATCGTGGGCGACTGGATCCAGACGCCGCCGGACCAGCCGGTGCAGTTCGGTGATATCAAGGCGCCGCGCAAGGCATTTGTGAACTGGGATCAGGTGCGCGAGATGCAAGCATCCGGCCTGATCGAAGTCGCTTCGCATTCGCACAGCCTGCACAAGGGTATCAATGCCAATCCGCAAGGCAATATGATGCCGGCGGCGATTACCCGTTACTACTGGCCACAAAGCGGTCAATACGAAAGCGATGAAGCATATGCCAAACGCATACGCGATGACCTGAGCCGCAGTGCGAACCTGATCGAGAAAGAAACCGGCAAACGCCCGCGTGCAATGGTGTGGCCGTATGGTGCAAATAGCCAGATCGCGAACCAGATTGCAGCTGAAGTCGGGATGCCGATTTCACTGAATCTCGAACCGGGCCCGAATACGGCCAGCGATGATCCGAATTACATCCGCCGCACGCTGGTGGTATTCGATACCGAACTCAGCGGCATGGCGGAAATCCTGCGCCAGCCGGCGACTTACGACGGCGTCGAGCGTCCATTGGAGCGCGTGATCCATGTCGACCTCGATTATGTGTACGACCCGGATCCTGAGGTGCAGGAAGCGAATCTGTCGAAACTGCTGGATCGCATGCTGCGCCTGCATCCGACTACGGTTTACCTGCAGGCTTATGCAGATCCGGATGGTGACGGCGTTGCCGATGCATTGTATTTCACGAATCGTCATATGCCGGTGCGCAGCGATTTGTTTACACGCGTCGCATGGCAGTTGCGCACGCGCGCCGGAGTGCGGGTATTTGCCTGGATGCCTGTGCTGGCTTTCAAACTGCCTGATTCGAATCCGGCGTCCACACATCTGGTCCAGACCATGCCGGGAGCGCCGGCATCCGCGTCGCAGAACCGTTATTTGCGCCTGTCACCGTTCGATTCTTTGGCGCGCCGGACCATTACCGAGATATATGAAGACCTGGGCAAGCATGCCGCTTTCCACGGTGTGTTATTCCATGATGATGCGACCTTGTCGGATTACGAAGATGCCAGCCCGGCTGCGCTCGCCGTGTATCGCGATCAATGGCATTTGTCGGGTGCTATGGAAGAGCTGCGCAATGATCCGCAAGTGCGTCGCTTGTGGGCGCAAAAGAAGACCGCCTATCTGAATGACTTTACCTTGCAGCTGGCCGCGACCCTGCGCAAATACCAGCCGGCCCTGATGACGGCCCGGAATATCTATGCCGAAGTGATCCTGAACCCGGATTCGGAAGACTGGTTTGCCCAAACCTACCCGAGCTTTCTCGCGACTTACGATTACACCGCGATCATGGCGATGCCGTATATGGAAGGGGCGAAGGACGCGACCGCCTGGCTCGCCAGATTGATGGATACCGTGAAGCAGACGCCGGGTTCTTTACGCACCACGGTATTTGAATTGCAAAGCAAAGACTGGCGCAGCAATACGCCGATTCCATCGGCCACGCTGGCAGCGCAGATACGCCAGTTGCGCCTCGCCGGTGCGCGTGGTGTGGGCTACTACCCGGACGACTTCCATGCGAACCAGCCGGAAGAAGACATCATCAAGCCTGAAATCTCCGTAGAAACACATCCGGCGCGGAGATAGTCATGAGTTTCGAAAACGTCCTCTTCGGTTTTACTTTTTACTATCCATTGTTCATGGCTTACGTCTGGATCATTGGCGGTATTACGTATTACCTGCGTTACGAGCGGACCAGCCTGCACGACCAGAATCCGCTGACGGAATTGAAAGCCACGCCGCCGGTTTCAGTGATCGTGCCTTGCTTCAACGAAGGCGACAATATCCGCAGCGTGGTGGATGCCTTGTCGCGCCTGAACTATCCGGATTACGAAATCATTTGCGTCAACGACGGCAGCAAGGACAATACCGGCGCCATCCTCGATGAACTGATCGCGACGCATCCGAAACTGCGCGTCGTGCATCAGGCGCGTAACCAGGGCAAGGCGGTGGCCCTGAATACGGCAGCACTGATTGCCAAGAGCGAATTCCTGATGTGCATAGACGGTGATGCCATCCTCGATCCGGATTCGATTCCGTGGCTGCTCAAACATTTTGAAACCGGCCCGCGCCTCGGCGCCGTGACCGGCAATCCGCGTATCCGCACCCGTTCCACTTTGCTCGGACGTTTGCAGGTCGGGGAGTTTTCTTCCATCGTCGGTCTCATCAAACGCACGCAGCGTATTTACGGTCGCCTGTTCACGGTATCCGGTGTGGTGGTGATGTTCCGTCGTCGCGCCTTGCTGGATGTCGGCTTCTGGAGTCCCGAGATGCTGACCGAGGATATCGATATCAGCTGGAAGCTGCAGGCGAATCACTGGGATGTGCGCTTCGAGCCGCGTGCCCTGTGCTGGATCCTGATGCCGGAAACCGTCAAGGGTTTGTGGAAGCAGCGCCTGCGCTGGGCGATGGGTGGCGTGCAGGCTATTTTCAAGTACGCCTACATTTTCAAGCACTGGCATCTGCGCCGCTTGTGGCTGGTTTACATCGAATACAACCTGTCTGTGCTGTGGGCCTACACCATGGCGACCGTGCTGGTC
>ERZ1032603.28-NODE-28-length-12315-cov-7.439967_pt1 | contig 12315 bp, 11 predicted proteins | sample MGYA00518742_ERZ1032603 | MGnify/ENA primary metagenome ERZ1032603 (study PRJEB33718, sample SAMN03160249) | human skin metagenome | collected 2013-08-02 | study: EMG produced TPA metagenomics assembly of the PRJNA266117 data set (Human skin bacterial metagenome and...
CATATAGACCTTCTGCATGTTCATGGCATGTGGTCGCCTTTTCTGGCAGTCGCAGCGTTCGCAGCGCGTAGGATCGGAATTCCGGTGATTATTTCACCACACGGTTGCTTAGAGCCCTGGGCACTTCAGTACAAGCGTAGTAAAAAATTACTGGCTCTAAAAACTTATCAAGGAATCGTGTTACGTAATGCCATGTCCTTCGTTGCGACAGCAAGGCAGGAGCTGGACAGCATTCGCCAATTGAAATTAAGGCAGCCTGTTGCGATCATTCCAAATGGAGTTGATGTCGGGCCATGTGCTGGGCACGACGCGAATACATCAATTAAAACTATTCTTTTCTTGTCTCGGGTGCATCCAATTAAAGGCTTGCTCGATTTGGTAGAGGCCTGGGCAAAAATAAAAAAAACTGGCTGGAGAATTGTGGTCGCTGGCGGTGACGAAGACGGATATCGTGCCAGAGTAGAGGCATTGATTGCAAAGCGAGGACTTCAATCTGATTTTGAGTTCCTTGGTTTTGTGAGTGGAGAAGGTAAGCAGGCATGTTTTGATGCCGCAGATATTTTTGTATTGCCAAGCTACTCTGAAAATTTTGGCATTGTGGTTGCAGAGGCTTTGGCGAACGAAGTGCCGGTGATAACTACTACTGCTACACCTTGGGAAGATCTCGTAGAGCATAGTTGCGGGTGGTGGGTTCCCCCTGGAGTGGATGGTGTTGCGAGTGCTTTATCTGAAGCCATGAGTTTGAACGTAAATGAGTTGAGATTGATGGGACAGCGAGGCAGAAAGTTGGTGAAGGATAAATATTCATGGGACACCATTGGAGCTTCGGCCCTGGCCGTAAGTATTTGGCTATTGGATCGCTCCGTACCAAAGCCAATCGAGATGATGGAGTAACAATGATTTCGCTTGCCCGATGAAGATATTAATTGTTAGCCAGTACTTCTGGCCGGAGAGTTTTAGCATCAACGATGTCGCCCGCTCATTGCTTGAGAAAGGTGTAGAAGTGGATGTGTTGACCGGCAAACCGAATTATCCAGCCGGTCAAAAATTTGCCGGTTATCGTGGATGGGGATGCATGCGCGAGATCTGGAATGGCGTTTCCTTGTTTCGCGTGCCGCTTGCTGCAAGAGGTGAGGGCGGAGGGCGTCGTCTGGCGGTCAATTACCTTTCTTTTGTCATTTCAGGAATGTTGTTTGGTGCATGGGTGCTACGCAAGCGACGCTATGACGCGATCCTGGTTTATGCACCTTCCCCCATTTTGCAGGCAATTCCAGCGATTTTCCTGGCCTGGCTAAAACGCTGTGGTGTGATTGTCTGGGTTCAGGATTTATGGCCAGAAAGCCTTTCTGCTACAGGACATGTTCGTAACAAAACGGTTCTGAAAATGGTCGAGTCGGTTGTGCGTTTCATTTACAGCCGCGCCGACTTTTTATTGGCACAATCCCGTGCATTTGTTCCATTGGTTCAAACATTGGCTTCGGGTACGCCGGTTGTGTATTATCCGAACTCGGTAGACCCGTCATTTGCTTCCTCTCCCAAGCAAGACTTGCCAGAGGTCACAGGTTTGGACGGCGGTTTTTCTGTGCTGTTTGCAGGCAATATCGGGACTGTACAGGCGGTTGAGACTATCGTTGAGGCAGCCGATTTGCTCAAGCCATATCCGGATGTGCAGCTCGTAGTCATGGGGGACGGCAGCCGACGCGAGTGGATGTTGCAGGAGCAAGAGGATCGCGGATTGAGCAATCTGCATCTTCCTGGTCGATTTCCGGTTGAAGCGATGCCCGGCTTTATGCAAAAAGCATCTGTTTTATTGGTGACGCTGACGGATCAAGAGATATTCAAGGCAACAATACCGAATAAAATACAGGCTTATTTGGCCGCAGGCAGGCCAATTGCAGCTTCTCTTAATGGCGAAGGGGCAAATATCGTCCTGGAGGCAGGTGCCGGACTAGCTGCTCCGGCCGAAGATGGTAAAGCGTTGGCAGATACGATTTTGCGGTTTTATCATATGAGCGAGCAGGAGCGGGAAGCAATGGGCGCGCGTGGGCGCGCTTATTATAGGAAGCATTTTGAGCATGATATGTTGATTACGCAGTTAATCGAACATTTACGGTCCGTGAGTGACCTCAAAGAGAAATAAGAATGAAAATATTGGTTCTGGGAGCCAGTGGCATGCTTGGCAATGCCATGATGCGGATATTGAGTGAGCAAAGCGATTGGAAGGTCTACGGCACGATTCGTTCCGAAGGCTTAAAAAAGCTATTCGATCCGGATATCGCTAGGAATCTGTTGTCGGGCGTCGACGTGGAACAATATGATTCCCTGTTGCAGGCTTTCTTGCAGGTTCGTCCTGATGTCGTGATTAATTGTATTGGCTTGATCAAGAAATTCATGAATGAGGAAGATCCCTTGCATGCAATCTCAGTCAACGCCGCCTTGCCTCACCGACTTGCCAAATTATGTGCAGTATCCGGCGCGCGCCTGATACATATGAGTACTGACTGTGTGTTCTCTGGGGAAAAAGGAAACTATTCGGAGTCCGATATTTCGGATGCCAAGGATTTGTATGGAAGATCCAAATTCCTTGGTGAGGTTGACTATCCTCATGCATTGACTTTGCGAACTTCAATTATCGGGCGCGAACTGCAAAGCGCAAATGGATTGATAGGCTGGTTTTTGTCACAGGAGGGCAGTTGCCTTGGATTCAGGCGGGCCATTTTTTCGGGTTTCCCGACAGTCGTACTAGCGGAAATCATTCGAAAATTTATTATTCCCAATCCCGATCTGCATGGTCTTTATCATGTGGCTGCACAGCCTATATCGAAGTATGAGTTGCTTCGCCTGGTAGCCGACGTTTATGGTAAATCCATTGAAATTATTGCTGACGATTCCCTGGTGATCGACCGCTCCTTGAATGCTGATCGTTTCGCCCAGGCCACCGGTTACCATGCACCTGTTTGGCGCGAGTTAATCGAACGCATGCATAAATATAGTTAATGTGTGTCATCAATTGAATTGAATAATCAGATAGTCCTTTAAGATGAAAATTGACGAAATCGGGAAAGAGCGATTTTCCCAGGCAGACTTAAAAGAAATGGCGCTTTCCTGCGCTGATAAAATTGTCAATGCGCGTGCGGGTATCGAGTATTTCGATACGCCTTTCAGGCATCTGGTCATCGATAATTTTCTTGACGAGCGTATGGCAAACGCTTGTTATGCCAATTTCCCAGTCCCGGAGAGCGATCAATGGGAAAAGACCAGCGACGCAGATATTGAAATAAAGATGCGGACCAAATGGTCGTCCGAATTTGATGTGCCGGAAGGGATTGTAGATACCATTCGTTTATTGAATTCGTCGCTCTTTCTCAATGCAATGGCTGAGCGTATCGGCATTCAAAAGCTGATGCCGGATCCGTATTTCAGCGGGGGCGGTCTGAATGTCACTGTTCCTGGCGGTTTGCTGGATGTACACGTGGATGGCAATTATCACGATGCGTCAGGATTGAATCGACGAGTCAATGCGATTCTCTATTTAAATCCTGATTACAAACCGGAATGGGGTGGTCAATTTGGTATTTACGATGATAAGGGTGAAGAATGCCTGAAAACCGTAGATCCTATCTTTAATCGTCTGGTGGTCTTTGATACCCATGATTTCAGTTTTCATGGCTTGCCTAATCCTTTGCAGTTTCCGGAAGGGACATCGAGAAAGTCGATTATTCTGTATTACTACACAAAGGAACCCCGTCCACCTGAGCATTCCGCTGTTCACGAGCCGCATAGTGCGCTCTGGGTAAAGCGGAATTTATTGGATAAACGCGGCAACAAAACACGTAATTTCCAATAACCGGATTGTTATTGGAAGGCAATTTGCGTCGGAGAAGACGCGCAGATTTTCGTCAATCTGCAGATGCAGACATCAGAAGAAAAATTAAGGGATTTGCATGTTTGATAATAAAGTTTTGATGATTACCGGCGGTACAGGTTCCTTCGGTAATACTGTCCTCAAGCGATTTCTCGATACGGCCGTCAGGGAAATACGTATCTTCAGTCGCGATGAAAAAAAACAGGAAGATATGCGTATCGCCTTGGGCAATGACAAGGTCAAGTTTTATATCGGCGATGTGCGTGATTACGATAGCCTGACCCAAGCGATGACGGGTGTTGACTTTGTATTCCATGCGGCAGCCCTCAAGCAGGTTCCGTCCTGTGAGTTTTATCCGATGGAAGCAGTACGAACCAATGTGCTTGGTACCGAGAATGTATTGAATGCGGCCATTTCATCCAAAGTGAAGAGGGTGGTCGTATTGAGTACCGATAAAGCGGTGTATCCAATCAATGCGATGGGTATTTCCAAGGCAATGGCGGAAAAACTAGTGATTGCCAAATCCCGCACTATCGCCGCAGGCGGTCCAGTCGTCTGTTCCACACGCTATGGCAATGTGATGGCATCCCGTGGTTCAGTTATTCCGCTTTTTATCAATCAATTGAAATCCGGCCAGCCGATTACCGTAACTGATCCGAATATGACGCGCTTCCTGATGTCTTTGGAAGACTCGGTTGATTTGGTCTTGCATGCGTTTGAGCATGCAGAGCAGGGCGATTTATTCGTGCAGAAAGCGCCGGCTTCTACGGTCGCTGACCTGGCTCAGGCTTTAAGAGAATTGTTCAAGCTGAATAATGAAGTCAAGGTCATTGGTACCCGCCATGGTGAAAAACTCTATGAGTCTCTGATTTCGCGGGAAGAAATGGCAAAGGCGGACGATATGGGACGCTACTATCGTATTCCCGCCGACAATCGTGATTTGAACTACAGCAAATATTTTGTCGAAGGTGAATCGCACATTTCAGAGTTGGATGATTACACCTCGCACAATACCGAACGTTTGAATGTTGAGTCGATCAAGAAGCTTTTGTTGAACCTGGCCGAGGTGCGCGAGGCTTTGAATGCGTAAAGTCATGACTATCGTCGGGACGCGTCCTGAATTGATCAAGATGAGTCGCGTCATTGCGGAGCTGGAAAAGCATACGCAGCATATCCTGGTACATACGGGACAAAACTACGATTATGAATTGAACCAGGTTTTTTTTGATGATCTGGAAATCCGCAAGCCGGATTACTTCCTGGACGCTGCCGGCCCCAACGCCGCGCAGACAATTGCGCAGGTCATCATGAAGGCGGATGAGGTTTTTGAAATTGAAAAACCGGATGCGCTGCTGTTGTACGGCGATACCAACTCCTGTCTGTCGATTATCCCGGCCAAGCGTCGCAAGATACCGGTATTCCATATGGAGGCCGGCAATCGTTGTTTTGACCAGCGCGTTCCTGAAGAGCTGAATCGCAAGGTATTGGATCACCTGGCTGATATCAATATGGTCTTGACCGAACATGCGCGTCGTTACTTATTGGCCGAAGGTATCAAGCCTGAAACCATTATCAAGACCGGTTCGCATATGCGCGAGGTGCTTGATTTCTATCGTCCAAAAATAGATCAATCAGATGTTGTTTCTCGCTTGTCGCTGGAAAAGCGCAAGTATTTTCTTGTCAGCGCGCACCGGGAAGAGAATGTCGATTCGCCCGAGGCGCTGCGGGATTTGCTGGAAACGCTGGATGCTTTGGTGAAGCGTTATGGTTATCCGGTGCTGGTCTCTACCCATCCTCGTACTTTCAAGCGGCTGGAAGCATTAGGCCATGGTCCGTTGGATGAGAGGATTATTCTCTCCAAGCCGTTTGGCTTTATTGATTACATTAAATTGCAGATGGAGGCTTTTTGTGTGTTGTCCGATAGTGGGACAATTACCGAAGAGACGTCTTTACTGAATTTGTGTTCGATTACATTGCGCAATGCTCATGAGCGTCCGGAGGGTATGGATGTCGGAACGCTAATCATGTCCGGCTTGAAGGCGGAGCGGGTAATTGAAGCAATCGACATTGTGACTTCGCAATATACTTCCGATCCTGCACCGGTCCTGCCTGTTTCTGACTATGAAAATCCTTACGTATCGAAACAGGTATTAAGAGTCGTTGCCAGTTATATCGATTACATCAATCGCGTCGTCTGGTCCAAGTAGTTGTGCCTGGCGCCTGCCTTGCATCCCGCTTCTTTTCATTTGCGCGATAGAGCCATGAATCAAATCCTTATTACAGGTGCCAATGGCTTTGTCGGTCGTAGTCTTTGCGCAACCTTACGCGCGCGCGGCATCCATTTTATCCCTACGGTACGTCAAGCGAAGTTTGAAGGTGAGCTTGGCATCGGCGACCTGAGCGCAGAGACCGATTGGAGCAAAGCTTTGCAAGCCTGCGATGCAGTCATCCATTTGGCCGCACGGGTACATGTAATGAACGAAACCTGCGGCGATCCGCTGGCAGCTTTTCGTGCGGTGAACGTTGATGCCAGCTTGAATCTGGCGCGGCAGGCGATTAACGCAGGTGTTAAACGTTTCGTATTTGTCAGTAGCGTCAAGGTAAACGGTGAGAAAACTACCGAGCATCCTTTCACCGCTTTCGACATACCAGCGCCGGAAGAGCCATATGGTCAATCGAAGTGGGAAGCCGAAATCGAATTAAAGAAGCTGGCTCAAGCTAGCGGTTTGGAGCTGGTAATTGTACGTCCGCCTCTGGTCTACGGCCCTGGCGTGAGGGCGAATTTCCTGCGTTTGATGAAACTGGTCAAAATGGGATTGCCGTTGCCATTGGGGGCTATCAACAACCGTCGCAGTATGGTGGCGGTAGATAATCTGTGCGACCTGCTAGTCCTGTGCGCCCGACATCCAGCGGCAGCTGGGCAGACCTTCTTGGTGTCCGACGATCATGATGTCGGTGTGTCGGAGCTGCTGCGTATGCTGGCGCAGGCTATGCAAAAAAGAAGTCTGCTTCTTCCGGTGCCCGCGACATTGCTCGCTGGAATCGCGACCTTAATGGGGAAGTCTGAGGTGGCAAATCGTTTGTTGGATTCATTGCAAGTTGATATAAATCATACGAAAACAACCTTACAATGGCAGCCACCCCTGAGTATGGATTTGGCACTTAAAAATACCGTTGCCGCCTATCTCGCGCACCCCTAATTACCTGTATGAAAAGAATATTTGATTTGGTATTGGCCTTGCTGGCAACTTGCATCTTGCTTATACCTATTTTGCTGGTCGCCTTTTTTGTTAAAATGACATCAAGAGGGCCGGCTGTGTATTGGTCCGACAGGGTTGGCATGCATAACAAGATTTTTAAAATGCCCAAATTCCGGACTATGCAGGTCGATACGCCGGCGGTGGCGACTCATTTGTTAACGAATCCGCAACAGTTTTTGACGCCGATAGGATCATTCCTGCGCAAGTCCAGTTTGGATGAACTGCCGCAATTATGGAGTATCCTCAAAGGCGATATGAGTTTTGTCGGGCCGCGTCCGGCCTTGTTCAATCAGGATGATTTGGTGGCTTTGCGCACCCGCTTTGGGGTCGACACCATCAAGCCGGGGTTGACTGGGTGGGCACAGATCAATGGTCGTGATGAATTGCCTATACCGGAAAAGGTTGCGCTTGACGCTGAATACCTGAAGCGCCAGTCATTCTGGTTTGATATAAAAATCCTGATTCTGACATTCCAAAAAGTATTAAAAAAAGACGGTGTTACCCACTGAACTCAGATGAAATCATTTCTTGAATTACCGCGGTTTCAGAAACAGCTGATAGCAGCCACGGCTGACCTGATCCTATTGCCGCTGACCTTTTATCTGGCAGTCTTGTTGCGTTACGACAGTAGCACACCGCAATTGTTCGAGATGTATTTCTGGATGATTGTTGCGGCACCGTTGATTTCCATTCCTATATTCCTGCGGCTTGGTCTGTATCGTGCGGTGATTCGATTTATCGATCAAAAAATCGTCTATGTCGTTGTATTAGGCGTCTCTTTGTCGGTCGTTTGTATGGCTGCGCTTGCGACCTTCGTTCATTCTTCGCCATTGTCGCGCGGTGTATTTGGCATTTATTGGGTAAGTGCCATTTTGTATGTGGTCGCCAGTCGCTTCCTTGCACGGGGTTATTTGCTGAGGGCTGATGATAGAGGTGGTAGCGCGGTACGCGTTGCCATTTATGGTGCCGGACACTCAGGTATGCAATTGGCGAGTGCATTGCGTGCCGGCCATGAATATCTGCCGGTTGCCTTGATAGACGATAAAAAAGAATTGCACGGAGCAACCATCGCGGGCGTAAAGGTGTGGCCTTCGAGTGAGTTGCCGCGTTTGGTAGCGGAAAAGCAGATCAAGGAAGTATTGCTGGCGATGCCTTCCTTGCGCAAGGCGCAGCAGAAGTTGATCCTGGAGCAACTGGAACCGCTCAAGGTCAAGATCAAGGTGACGCCTCCCATTGCGAGTCTGGTCAATGGTGAGTTGCGTGTACAAGATATACGCGATATTGAGATTGAGGATTTGCTGGGACGCGATGCAGTAGAGCCGGATATGCGTCTATTGTCGACTTGTATTACCGGACGTACCGTAATGGTGACCGGTGCAGGTGGCTCTATCGGGTCTGAGTTGTGTCGACAGATTATCCGTCTGGCACCGCAGCGTTTGTTGTTACTGGATATGTCGGAATTTGCGCTTTATTCGATTGAGCAGGAACTGCAGGAAATAAAAAAAACACAGGATGCTGACATCCATGTATTGCCTTTCCTGGGTTCGGTACTAGAGTCGGAAAAGTGTGAACGTATCCTGAGGACATATTCTGTCGATACTATTTATCATGCAGCTGCCTACAAGCATGTCCCATTAGTTGAACACAATCCTATACAGGGGATACGCAATAATGCTTTGGGAACTTTATGCCTGGCACAGGCCGCGATAGCGGCGAAAGTCAGTAACTTTGTTTTGATTTCTACTGACAAGGCGGTGCGTCCGACCAATGTCATGGGGGCGACCAAGCGACTGGCCGAACTTATTTTGCAGGCATTCTCGCGCAACCAGACCGGAACGCGTTTTTGCATGGTGCGATTTGGCAATGTGCTCGGCTCTTCCGGTTCTGTCGTTCCGTTGTTCCGCAAACAGATCATGGCCGGTGGCCCGATTACTCTGACGCATCCTGAAATTACACGTTATTTCATGACTATTCCTGAAGCGGCGCAATTGGTGCTGCAGGCTGGGGCGATGGGCGAAGGTGGAGACGTTTTCGTGCTGGATATGGGCGAGCCGGTGAAAATACTGGATCTGGCGACGCGCATGGTTCACCTAAGTGGTCTTGAAGTTCAGGGTGACAGTGACTCTAGCGATGCCATCGAAATTCAGCATGTTGGCTTGCGTCCGGGTGAAAAGCTATATGAAGAGTTGTTAATAGGTTCGAACGTTGAAGGAACCCAACATCCTTTGATCATGCGCGCGCAGGAGACAGAAATCCCGTGGGCAGAATTGCAAAAACTGTTGCTGGCGCTGGAGAATGCTTGCGAGCGCTTCGATTATGAAAAGGTCAGGGCTTTGTTGTTGCAGGCGGTCGTTGAGTATGCGCCACAGTGCGGAATCGAGGATTTCCTTTGGCAGGAGGGCAGTAAATCTGCAGATGCTGTTAATGGCTTCGTTGCTGAAGTCAGTATGCCCGTCAAGACTGCCAAGCCAGATTTGAAACAAGTTATTAAATAAATTCCGCCAAATTTTTTAGAAGTTTTAATTGCACATAGGTTAAATGCATGATTTTAGTAACTGGCGGTGCCGGGTTTATCGGCTCGAATTTTGTTCTGGCGAGTCTTGCTCAGATGGATGAGCAAATACTGAACGTCGATAAATTGACCTATGCAGGGAACCTTAATAATTTGACGTCTATCGCGCAAGATACTCGTCATATTTTCGTGCACGCAGATATTTGCGACAACGAATGGATGTTGTCGTTACTGCTCCAGTACAAGCCCAGAGCCATCGTGCATTTTGCTGCAGAAAGCCATGTGGATAGATCTATCCATGGTCCGGCCGAATTTGTTCGTACGAATATCAATGGAACATTCAGCCTGCTGGAAGCTGCGCGTAGCTACTGGTCGGATTTAAATGCCGGGGATAAGGCGCATTTCCGCTTCCTGCATGTATCTACCGACGAAGTATATGGTTCCCTGGGGAGCAATGACGCACCGTTCTCGGAAACCACGGCTTATGCGCCGAATAGTCCATATTCTGCCTCCAAGGCAGCCTCCGATCATTTGGTGCGTTCTTATTTTCATACCTACGGTTTGCCGACACTGACGACGAATTGCTCTAACAATTACGGCCCTTATCATTTCCCGGAGAAGTTGATTCCGCTGATTATTGCGAATGCATTGGCAGGAAAGGCTTTACCTATTTACGGCGACGGGCAACAGATACGCGATTGGCTGTATGTCGGTGATCACTGCGCTGCGATTCATCGAGTGCTGACAGATGGTCGTCCGGGCGAAACCTACAATATCGGTGGTTGGAATGAGAAAGCCAATCTGGATGTAGTGCATACCCTGTGCGATATCTTGGATGAACTGAAGCCAGCGTTGACGGGTGCAAGCTATCGTAAACAAATTACTTATGTGACAGATCGCCCCGGACATGATCGTCGCTATGCAATTGACGCAAGAAAAATAGAGCGCGAACTTGGCTGGAAACCTGCCGAGACGTTTGATACCGGTATCAGGAAAACGGTGCGATGGTATCTCGACAACCAGGCGTGGGTAGATGATGTCCAGTCTGGCGAATATACGAAATGGCTGGAAAAGAACTATAGTCAGCGCGAAAAATCTGTTGACGTAAAACTTCAGGAATCAGCATGACTTCAGTAATCTCGAATCCGGCTAATCGTAAAGGAATTATCCTTGCCGGCGGTTCCGGCACGCGTTTATACCCCGTCACCATTTCGATTTCAAAACAGTTGTTGCCGGTTTACGATAAGCCGATGATTTATTATCCGCTGACAACATTGATGTTGGCTGGCATAAAAGACATCTTGCTGATCTCTACCCCGCAAGACACGCCACGTTTTCAAGAGCTTTTAGGCGATGGAAGCCAGTGGGGCATCAATCTTAGCTATGCAGTGCAGCCATCGCCTGATGGTCTGGCGCAGGCCTTTGTTATAGGTCGCGAATTTATAGGTGAGTCACCGTCTGCCCTGATCTTGGGTGACAATATTTTCTATGGCAATGAGTTTGAGAAGCAACTACGTGATGCGTCGGCACGAACGAAAGGTGCCACGGTCTTTGCCTACCACGTACAAGATCCTGAGCGTTACGGTGTAGTCGAATTCGACAAGCAGCGCCGTGCGGTAAGCATAGAAGAGAAACCACTTAAGCCAAAGTCCAACTACGCAGTAACCGGTTTGTATTTTTACGACGAGCAGGTTTGCGATATCGCAGCAACGATTAAACCTTCGCCACGTGGTGAACTGGAGATTACCGATATCAATCGGGTCTACCTTGAGCGCGATCAATTGGATGTCGAATTGATGGGGCGCGGCATGGCATGGCTGGATACCGGTACGCATGAGTCGCTGCTGGAGGCAGGGCAGTTCATTGCGACGATAGAAAACCGCCAGGGGCTCAAGATCGCCTGTCCGGAGGAAATTGCTTTCCGCAAAGGTTATATCGATGTGCAGCAGATGGAAAAGCTGGCAGAGCCTTTGAAGAAAAATGGTTACGGGCGTTATTTACTTCAGGTTCTTAACGAAAAGAACTTTTGAATATGCGGCTGACAGCTCTGAGTATTCCAGATGTGTTGTTGATCGAACCTCAGGTGTTCAAGGACGATAGGGGCTTTTTCTTTGAAAGCTTCAATGAAGAACGTTTCGCCAAACTGAGTGGACTCAGGCCGCAATTTGTCCAGGATAATCACTCCCAATCCAAACGTAATGCATTGCATGGTCTGCACTATCAAATCAAGCAGACACAAGCCAAACTGGTACGCGTCATCGTCGGCGAAGTCTTCGACGTAGCCGTAGACCTCCGCAGAAGCTCTCCCACCTTCGGCCAGTGGGTAGGCGCAGTCCTTTCTGCAGAGAACAAACGCCAGATGTGGATACCCGAAGGCTTTGCGCATGGTTTCGTGGTCAACAGCGATACCGCAGAATTCCTGTACAAGACAACAGATTACTGGGCGCCCGAACACGAGCGCTGTATCGCCTGGGATGATCCCGCGATCGGTATCGATTGGCCTGTGAATGGTGCCCCGATTTTGTCGGCCAAGGATCAAAAGGGCTTACTCCTGGCAGATGCCGAGGTGTTTGCTTGAAGATCCTGCTGACAGGGCGTAGGGGGCAAGTTGGCTACGAGCTCGAGCGGACCTTGCAAGGCCTGGGGCAGGTCATAGCGCTGGACCGTGCGCAAATGGA